>Ga0247843_1002393_pt1 | contig 34240 bp, 45 predicted proteins | sample LaCruzMarch2017__FD_192420 | JGI IMG/M metagenome (GOLD analysis project Ga0247843, IMG submission 192420) | Freshwater microbial communities from meromictic Lake La Cruz, Castile-La Mancha, Spain - LaCruzMarch2017_8m | ecosystem: Environmental > Aquatic > Freshwater > Lake | place: Spain... | reverse complement strand
AACCCCGTCTAGCAGATTTGGAGGCTGCTGTGCTACCGTAACACTTGCCCGAAATACTGGAAGTGAGGGTGAGATTCGAACTCACGACTTGAATGCTTTGCAGGCACTTGCCTTGGACCACTCGGCCACCTCACTGTTGCATGGTTGCGGGGGTCGGATTCGAACCGACGACCTTCAGCTTATGAGACTGACGAAATGCCAACTTTTCCACCCCGCGATTGTTTCACTGTTCTTGTTGCATTCTACCAAACTGTTCCTGCGCCCGGATCATTGCGGCCGCACGATCAATCTTGTTTTGAAACAGTCGCTGGACCTGTTCCTCGTTCAAAAATACCGAAGTGTGGTCCCAAGCCTGCTTAACAATTTGATCGTTTAATTTTTCATAATCAATCGACATCTTTTTCCTTTCCTTAAAATAAAAAACCCCGGAGTGTCTAGTTCCAGGGTTTTGAATGTGGTATGATATTTCGTACTATTCAATGCCCTGATTTTCATCCTCGCAAATAAGCCATAGACTGACCACCCCTGCAAAATTGGGTTGTGGCATTAAATGGGTCACAGTGCGATTCAACATAGTAGTATTATATAGTAGTATTTATACCTTGTCAACCGGGGCTATCTATAAATATCTCTATGCTTGATCTAGCTGACGTTCGTCAGGTTCAAATCGAATTGACCACTCGTTGTAATGCCCGTTGTCCCATGTGCATGAGAAACTATCGTGGCCTGGATTACAATGGTGGGTATCCTGTGACCGAGTTGACCTTAGACAACATCAAGCACATATTAAAACCAGATTTTTTACAACAGCTCAGTAAAGGCATCAGCTTTAATGGCAATTTGGGAGATTTTGGTCTGGCACAGGATGCTATTGAAATTGTACACTATCTCTGCGACTTGGGTGTGCTGGTATATATCAATACCAATGGTAGCATGCGCACACCGGAATGGTGGGCCAGCCTGGCCAGACCTGGTGTTCAAATTGGATTTGCTTTGGACGGCCTAGCTGATACACATCACCGGTACAGACAAGACACCAATTGGCACACAGTGATTGCAAATGCTCAGGCTTTTATAGCAACCGGAGGCCAGGCCATTTGGAGATTTATTCCCTTGGATCACAATCGCCATCAGGAAGCGGCTTGTAGGAAATTGTCTTTGGACTTGGGATTTGCCAGATTTGAAAACATTGACGAAGGACGTGACCGTGGACCAGTTTACGCTCGCAACGGAGAATTCAGCCATTGGCTAGGACAACCTTACACCGAGCATGATCGACAAAATCCTCCACTGGTCAAAGATCTCCTAGAGAGTCATATCACCTGGTTTGCCCCAGGCACAGTTAAATCAGACAAAGATACCCAGCCGCTGAATTTAGTTTGTCAGCACAAGCGACTCAAAGAAATTTACATTGCCGCAGATGGCACAGTGTATCCTTGTTGCTTTTTGGGATTTTATCCTACCACAATGAGTCATCCAGGCAACAGCCAATTGGCACCCTTGGTCGCAGAAAACAATGCTTTGGAATATGATCTGGCACACTGCATGGCCTGGTTTGACCGTGTGGAGGAGACCTGGGGCCGTGACAGCATAGCCCAGGGACGTCTTTATGGTTGTGTGAATTCGTGTGGCGGGCGATGACTGCCGTTAGAATTATGTTTCTTGCACGTTATCGTGTGCCACACGCATGCCTGACCATGCAATTTGATCACTACCTCAAAGGCATAGATCGCACCATCATGGCCTCTCCGGTGCCCAAGGAAGAGCTGTGGCCTATATTCCAACACCACGGTATAGATACCGCAAATTTTGAGTATGTCAATGACAAAATAATTTTTGACCTTTATCCAGAAGTAAACAATTGGGTATTTGATGATGATTATCGTGGCTGGTGGTTGCGACAGCAGGCCATCAAATTGGCTTATTTAGACTACCTGGACTATGATGTGGCACTCATGCATGATCCGGACACTTTCATGGTTGAACCATATAGTTGTTGGGACAACGGGCAACTCAACATGTTGATCTTGCCCAACACCACCCATGACAGTTATCGAGGAGTGTTGGAAAATGTGCTGGGCATGTCACGACAAACACCTCATTGTTTTGTAACAGAGTTGGTACCGGTGGTCAAACAAGATTGGATCAATCTCAAACACGCACTAGAACAGAGACATGGTCGGCATTTCTTAGATGCCATCATTGAACATGTGCCTGGCATGCCTACGGTGCCACCCTGGGGAACTGGGAATTTGATCAAGTGGTTCAGTGAATACGAACTATTGGGTAATTGGGCCTTGACACAACGATCAGTGAGTTTTCAAGAGCAAAAAAGATTTGAATACGATAGCTTACACAAACTGGCCAACTACACGTGCAATTACAACTGTTTTGCTGACGCAGTTCCTGACCTCAGTCTGAGCTTGCAAATCAATCAAGACACTGGTCAAGTGGTAAACTTTGATTATTATCTCAGCATTATCAAACAAAAAATAAGCACATGAAAATATATGCTCCTGTAACTGCTGCCGCATTAGATTGGGGCTTCAGCAATGATCAAATTACAACTGATTTGAAAGTGATCGAATCTCAGCATTGTAGAATAGCAGCAGTGCCTGCCATCTGCAATCAACCTCACATGTATTGTTTTCGAGACATGCCGCCAGATCTAAATTTGCAATGGTTTGATTTGGTACTGATCAGCGACATAGAATATTACAGTCAGGCCGAAATAGCGACCTGGATTAAATCTCAAGAAATTAAAAACTACCTGTTGGCCATTGGCGGTCAAAAGAATAATGAAGACATCAATGTAAAAAACACAGTTTACAGACCGTGGTGGGTTTACAACTGTTTACGTTTCAATACATTTCAACCCACAGATGCCACTGATAAACCATTCCAGTTTGAGATGTTGCTGGGTGCTAGAAGACCGCATAGAGATTTTGCCATGCTGAGTTTTCAACGGTCTGGTCTGTTGGAGTCTAGCATTGTGACCTACCGAGACATATTTCAAGGGCACTATATAGACCGTTGTTCTGAAAACATCGCCAGTATATTTGCTCCTTTGACCTTGCAATATCCGTATGTGAGTCCTAATTTAGATCCTGCCTGGGAAACCAGCACAAATTTAAACTTTCAAATCAGCCCGTACATACCATGGGAAATATATCGTAGGACCAAATATTCTGTGTTGTGTGAAACCTTGGGCATGGGCGAAACATTTTTTATGAGTGAAAAAGCCGCTAAAGTTTTTTTTGGTAAGCGGTTGTTTGTGGCCTTTGCTCCTTGTTTGTATCTAGAAAATCTAAGACAACTGGGTTTCAAAACGTTTGGTGATGTTATTGATGAAAGTTATGACACCGAAACAAATTACATCAAAAGATATCAAATGGCTTTTAAACAAATTCGCACTTTGCATAATCAGAATGCTGATGCGGTCATGAAAAAAATCTACCATGTGCTAGATCACAATCACAATAGACTTTTTGAATTACAAACACAAACCCGTGGTCGTATGCAACAATTATTACAGGAGCGAATTCCTGGCAATATATTCAACTAAAAATTCGTTTAATTTTTGATGTTGCCCGGGCGCAGGATGACATATATCCTTTGGCACAATATGTTTAGGGTTGCTGCCGTAATTTACTGCGGTGACTCCGTTATCTAGTTGCCAAGGCACAGCTTGCCATCTATATCCATTGATGATTGACGTAGCATTTTTGAAAAGTTGTAATCTTGGGTGGTCCAAATATTCTTGATATAGGTTATCTGCTTGTTGATACACCAACACACGATGCCCTCGAGCATGTAAATCCGAAATCATTGTTAATATTTTGTACATCAAATCTTCGGTACGATCCAATATGCTGTGGATTTCACTTTTTAATTTGATATCTACAAATTGATCAGTTTCGGCTTGCCCCCATGCATACTGCCAATCCTTTACAAACTGTTGATTCTGCGGATTTGTCCAACGTCCTTCGAAGTCATTTTGATTTTCCAAGATAGGAAGTTCTAGCCGGCTTAAAAAAGTCATGCCAAGCACATACAAGGTCGGTTGCGTTGTTTGATAACTGTGCTTGAGTGTGGTGCGGATTATTCTGGTGTTGGCACTGCCGCCGATGGCCAAACTTTCTGAAGTAGCTATGCCCAAACGTTGTGCTAAATCCGCCTGGCCATTGCCCTGTGCATAGACTTCCATGTAGCTGCACCCGTTGACCACTAGATGGTCAACTGATGCCATGATCTTGAGTGATACGACGATACCAATTGTCTGCTATGGCTTGTTGCCCTGCTGGGTTGCTATGATACCCTGGATCCTGACCTATAAACGGATTGTTGCCGCACATGGCCAACACGCTTTCCATAGAGTCTTGCATGATATAATGATCTGGAATCACCGCGTGGAATGAGTCTCTCCATAGAGTTTGGTTGTTCTGATCAAATGGCCATAACAACACAGGTTGCAACAGGAAAGGTATTCCATCGTGAAACAATTCAAACACACCTTGGGTGATGATCCATTCATCCTGTTGTTTCTTCCAGTGATTGTCGTAGATGGCATCTATGTAGTGTCTCACTGCTGTCTGTGCGTCTTTGGATATCAGGCCAGAGCGATAAGGATGATCATAATTTTCAGCCAAGGTAAAAATTGTTTCGCAGATCATGTTGTAGTTGTTGTTGCCGTAGTTGACATTGTTGATGCCATCTTCTCTACGATAACCATTCTTGCGTGTACGATCCTGCAAGTGTTGTTCCAAGGGTGGATTCCATCCACCTGGAGTTATGGTCCAATCATAAGGAGCAGCCGTGGCCGGAATTTCCATGCGGTCCCAGAATGTAGGAGTAATGACAGCAAAGTCTGGGCGCTGTCGGCGAATTTCCTCCATTTGTATTCGGATGCCGCCATTGGAGCATCCTTGACGTGCTAGATTAACCAGCCCCCAACCTAAGCGATCGGCCAAGCGTTCGCTCCAACTTGTTCCATCGGGTTGTTTGGCTGGTGCACTGAAACTGCACCCGGCTACCATTAGTTTCTTTTTCATACTGTGTATTCGTTGGTATGTGTGTTTGAATGAAATTCAGCAATTACATCTCTATGCAACGGCAGTTCTTCTAAGCTGTAACAACCAGGTTCTATAGAGTATTTAACAGTGCCTTGTCCGGGTCCTGCAAAAGTCACACGACGTTGGTGTCCTGCCGTGGTCTCATTGACAAACACATGATGCAAGTGTCCGTAGTCGCCTTGCTCATTGTGAGTAAGTATTAAATCGTAATTTGAAATGATACCGCTAATTTCTTTACGAGCCTGTTCTTGATCAAAGCTGATTTTTTTATTTTCAATGTCTCTGTAATCATCTCGATAGCCCAAAAATATTGTTGGTATGTTTCTGCGACTCCAAAACTGTCGGAATTCTTGTGCTCGTGGTTCCCATTCTGCATAGGTAAGATAACATATGGTCCAGTCATATTCAGGATGATTGTGTATAAAACTGTAGGCAAATATCACACAGTCGTCGGGGTGTGCCACCATGGTCAAGGCTTTCAAGTCAGACCTCGGATTGCTAAAAAATCTCGGTATTTTTTTTGCTGATCTTCAGTGAGTTGTGTCCAAGCGTTTCTGTGTATGCTGACCGTGGAGGCTGCAGGCATGTGAGATAGTTTTTGTTCAAATTGGGCCACGTCGCTGTGACAAACATTCACAGGAATTATTTTGGTGGTTTCTGTGTTGTATATGGTATTCAATGATCCAGTGCGATACTGTATCCAAGCCGAATACAAGATAAACTCAGTCAGTCGACCCTGTTGTTGAAACCATTCCGCGAAAGATTGACCCGTATGACGTTCAATCCAGGCAATCATGTCACGTGCTTGCTGAGTATTCATTACAAAAGGCACACCCCCGGGCCCTAATTGTTGTTGTAGATTAATACCAAACAAGGCATTGGCTATGTCACAGCTGGGTTGAAACACAGGATTAATGTCCAACGCCCCTACCGCGGGTCGGATTTCATGCAAGTCAAAATCTTGGACACATATGGTTTTGGCATCCAGGATCACTGCCCATTCACTGGCACATTGGCTGACGGCCAATAATTTCAGAGCTTGTTGACTCACCCATCCATTTGGTGACCAACTTGAGCCAAAAAGATTGCGATGCATCACAGTGACTTTTTGTTGATGCATGCCCCACCACCTGGTGTCTATGCGGCAAGCCTGGTCTTGATTTACAACCACCACAATGCTGTCAATGCGTTTTACAAAAAGCGCCAAACTGCGTGCCTGTTGTCGTAGAACTTGTAATTCTGATTCAAACACCACAGTGACAATATCAATCATAGGAGTACTTAGTCAACAAAAAAGCCCCCTGAGGAGCTTTTTCGATTCTAACAAAAACTATTAAAACATGTGGCGCAAGCCAAGTGCGTAACCAGTGGAACTGATCTGGGTATTGGTAGCAGCAGCTTTACCTGTGATCTCTTGAGTACCATAAATTGCATACGCAGTGGTGCGGTTGCTAAAGTTGTACTGTGTGCCTACTTGGTAACCTTTCAAGTCTGCATTTCCAGTGGTGGTTGCTGCCAGCGTAGCACTGTTTGTGCTTTCTGTCTTGGTGCCTATGAATGTACTGGCCCAAACTTCCACAGCCTTGTTGACTGGTGCACGCAGGCCAAGTTCAGTGGCTTTTTGATCACGTGTCACTGCCGCCGTGGCCAGATTGGTATTTTTATGAGTAGAATATATACCAAATGCTGTGACTGGACCAAAGTTGTAGTTGGCTGACAAAGTGTTTACCACACGTTTGGCATTTGATGTATTTGCAACCACGGCATTATCTTGCTGAAAGCCAAGTGCCACTGACAAGTTCTTGATACCTGTATAACTTACGCTTGCTCCAGCTTGTTGAAAGCCAGAACGTGATGTTGACTGGTTAGCGGAGTAGGCATTTTGTGAATACTGAACTTGAGCACCAAATCCTGATATGGATGGTGCCACATATGTGATGGCTTGATCCACAAAAACTTCATAGGCACGAACGCCTGCTGAAATCACGTTGGCATTAGATGAACCACCGGAAAAAATTGAACCCGGTATGTTGTTTCCTCGTCCAGCCAAGCCGTTTATAAAGGCACCGTGCATGGGTGACTCTTGACGACCAATGCGCAATGCTCCCAAGTTCTTGTCTGTGATGCCAATCCAAGAATAGCGAGCACCCAAACCTTCAGTTCTGGCATTGGTGTTGGAAGACTGCGCTAGGCCGGTATCCGTACCATTGCCACCATTGCCGATGTTGATCAAGTCATATTCCAGGACGAATTGAGCACTCTTGCCACCGCCCAAATCCTCATTGCCTCTGAAACCAAGGCGGCTGGTACTGAGAGCGCCATCACCGTTGACAGTGTTGCGAGATTTTGTATCTGTGACAGATCCACTGGCTGTGGTTTTGCTTGAGTTTTCGGCCTGTGTGTATGATCCATCCATAACGCCATACACGCTGACGCTAGATTGCGCTTGTGTTGCTCCTGTAAAGGCAGCGGACAAGGCCAATGCTAATAATAATTTTTTCATGCTTGAGATTTTCCTTTAAAAGAATGCTGGACGACCGTCCAACTTTTTATTTAGTGATTTTTACTAAGTGGTCACAAAAAAGCCTGATTTCTCAGGCTTTTTAGACTAGTTTGGGTAACAAGGCATAGTTGCCCCGGAGATCATGCCGCTAAGGCAAAGGTCTCGTCATTAGATGCGTTTGCATTTAATCGAGTTGCTTGATTTACAGTCATCGCCTACTGTGTTGCCGTCCGCACTAGCTCACCATGTCGATCCTAATTCATCCCCACCGGAGCACACTGACTGGAAGTTTAATCTTAGGGTCCAGCGTGCCTTAATACAATATGCTCCGGTGGAGATGCCGGGAGTTGCACCCGGGTCCACAGCGCCTTCGTTTAGAAGGAATTACAACAATATCGTTATTATACGACACACCTATTTATTGGTCAACCTAGTATATCAAGCCGAAGGCCCAGCACCATACTTCTAAACTAAATCGATACAGAAGCCACATGATTACAAGTCCTGTGCCCAGTGTGAAAACTTGTATTTTATTCATAGACCCGTCCTACCACGCTGTTTGATCTAACAGCGAAATCTTACTCATTGTCGGTCCATTCTTTCAACAAGATCATCACATACAAGAAAATACCAACTAGGAAAATTACAGCTACCATGCCCATGCTAGTTGTATCCTTTAATGTTTTTGCCGTCTGTGCTAGGATTGCCTCGTGCCATGACATTTTTACGTTGCTGGGCTCGGTCACGTTCGGACGGTAGTGGACTACACCCCAACCGGTTCCATTCGTCTTCAGAATAATAATAGTGCTCTAAGGGTAGTTTGGCCTGTTGCATGGTGTAGATATTTAGTTGGTGGGCCTTCTAAGAATTGAACTTAGACTCCAACGATTATGAGTCGTTTGCTTTACCATTAAGCTAAAGGCCCTGATTTACAGTATAACATCAGGGTCGATAGTTGTCAAGAAATTGCTCAAGGTTGCCGTACAGGTTGACCCAGACTGCTTCGTGGCTGCCAAACATGATGATCTTTTTTGGAATGCCTTTCGCAGACTGAATGTAGTAAGGCATCTGGAGTTTTCGATCCAGGTCCAGCAGTCGGCGTTGATTGAGGTCATGCGGATTGGCTACATCAAACTCGTAAGCCACAAGATCCAAATGTTGTACAAATACTGAATATCCCGGTCCGGTCAGGCGCATGCCGCCGTTTTTTCTTATGTTGAACCACCAGGTGCTCATGGCTTGTTTGAATGTGATGTCGGAGTCAGCGTTAAGTTCCTTTACTAACTCTTTGGTGAGTTTTCTTTTGTCTCGCACTTCAAGGATAGATCCGATCGCCCGCGGTCAGCAAAACCACGGTGAACCGATCGGTCTTGAATTGCGTGTTCAGCTTGCGTGCCAGATTCCTGGCATGTCCAGGATTACTAAAACTGACCTTTTTGTATTTGGGTCCCGGATACTGCACCAGGAGATTGCTGGTCTTGAGATTGATGGGTTGATTTTCATAGAACACGGCCCACACTCCCTCTGATGCTAGGACCTGTTCGGTCTTGTAGGTAACTTTGTTGGTGTGTTCGATCAACACACGAGGTTTGGGTCGACTCATGGCATAATACTCCTACATTTATTTATGCCAAAATATAGGTATATTTTAGAATGAACCGCCTTGTATTTCCACTTTTAAGACGTCTGTGTTGGCGGTTTTGATTTGTTGTTCTTGCAGACTCTGCAGGGCCAGCAACAAGCGAGTGATGTCGGCATGCAGATCACGGGCTTCGTTGATAGTCATCACTAGATCACGGGCACCGCGGGCTTCTTGACCGCGCACACGGTCAACGAATTTCTGTAGGTGTATGGTCATTGGCATCACTTTCTGAATGGAATGGTCCTGCATGTGCATAGCGTTGTAACACTATGAGCTTGGGTGCCAGTATGGTCTGCCAGCTACGGCCTCGCCTGACACGATACCACCCTGCGGCAAACCATGATTTGCTCTTGGCAGTGCGAGTGTACACCGGCAGGTGTTGTGTGACCGACCACATGGCATTGTACACACGTCCCTGTATGGGATAGCCATGCACCTGGTTGTTGGGGACCACGGCAGTGACATGGGGTCTTGATTCAAACTTGATGTTGACTTTTTGTGCGGCCATACGTATGGTAGGGAACTGTGAGGTTTCGTTGCGTATGCGTACCTGGTATCCGCCGGCACAGGCCTGCACATTGCCTACCTTGCGATCGTTTTCTTGCAAGATCCAAAATTCATTGTCTATCACGGGTTTAGCTACTAACGTCATCGAGTACTCCTTTGTATGTTTCATTCATCCATCGACCAAAACTGTCAGCTGATTCAGAACACTTGTTCAGTTCATACTTGCCACAGAACTGCATGAATCGCACACCCACTTGGCCCACATCCTTGTGACTGATTTGTTCTCTGATGCAACGATCTACTTCGTCACGTACTGACGTTGGCTGTGCGGTGAGATCAATCAAGGTCCTGTTGCGTTCATAGTCATCCAGCACACGGTGTTCCACACCATCGGGATCCATCCAGCGTTGCAACATCAAGTTGTTCCAGGCATAGCCTTGTTTGGCGCGGTCCTCAAATGCTTCCTGTAGGCCAACCTTGTTCTTAGTGCCCTTAGTTCTGACACCGGGGTAAGCAGAGAACACATTGTCCGATGAGTCTCCACGCATGCACTTTTCAAACAGAAGCCATTCTGGATCGGGTACTTGCTTAGGTTCTTTAGACTTCTTATCGATGACAGCTTTTCCTTTGGCATCGAATATTCCTTCTACTGTGATTAGTTCGTCGGTGATTCCGTTGTACTGTTTGACATTGGCAGCTACCAGCTGAACAAAATCGGTATCACTGCTGACTACAACATGTTCATCATGAGGATGTAGTGCGATCCAGCGAGCTATGATGTCGTCGCCTTCGGCTGTAGCACAGCGTATCACACTACAGTTAGTTTTTTCACTCAAGTATTTAGTCAGACTATCATAAGTTTCCCAGAACATTTTGTCTTCTTCTAGTTCCGCTTCGGTCAGTGCTTGACGTGCCACTGCACGGTTGTTTTTGTAGGGTTTGTACATGTCCTTGCGCCAGCTACGGCCTTCCAAGGCAAACACCATGTGATCAGCTTCAAAACGCCGGGCCATTTTGTTTGCAGCCATCAGCGTGACGTGCAGGGCAAAACCCACTTTTTCCCAGGTATCACTGGCACGGAATGCTCCGTGTCGGGCACGGAAGAAAAGATTGGCAGTATCTACGAGAACATATTTCATACAGCAATTATAACATGATGCTGGACAGAAGTCAATCAGATAAACCCATTGCTCATGATATGATTCAATAAAAATCTATGAAAAACCGCATGTCCATCGCGTCCAAAATGCCAACTATTGGGTGCAACAGTGTCGATACCCCGAGCACGTATTATGGCATCATAGGTTGATCCGGGATCATAGGGTCCAATATAACTGTTGCTCCAATTGTGTTGATCGGTTATCTGTGAAAAATCATTGTTGCCATTGAAGAAAATATGCTTGATATCTTGATCGACTAGTTCTTGGTGGAATTTCCAAATCTCCTTGTGGGCTTGTTCGGTTTTTTGTATCCAATCTGTGCCAATGACAAAATCGCGGTATTTTTCTTGCAGTGCCTGCGGAACGTCGTCGATGCCACTTGAACCCACTTGATAATACACGCCATTGTGCAACCATTCTTCACGCTCCCAGGTGCTCCATTGTATGATCAAAAGCAGATCGTTGTAGGTCACTTGTTGACCCAACCAGTCACGTGTGGTGCGCAGGATGCGTGTATTGGAGCTGGCACTTTCGGCCGCACAATGGAATCCGGTCTTGAGTGTTTCACTGAGTCTGCGTCCCCAGCTGACGGCCAAGTTGGCCGGATGTGGCGTCCTACCCAGATAAGCCAAGTCTGCATCGTCTTCAGCAAAGGCATGCGGATTCACCGCTTCTGCAGCCGCGGTGTGGCTGTCGCCGTTGACAAATAGTATCATAACAGTTTGTGTTCTTTTATATAACTTATTAATCTATCGCCCCAGGCTTGATGACCGCTGGCCCTAAAATGATACCATTTGTCACTTTCATAACCTTGCTGAGTCAACCACCAGTAATAACTGGAATCGTTGTCATACGGCCCAATAAAATTCATGTCCCAATCTAACTTATCTTCAATTTGGAAAAAGTTGTACATGCAGTTAAAAAAAATATGTTTGATGTTTTTTTGTAGCAGTTCTTTGTGAAATTGAAAAATTTCTTTGTGCCAGTGTAACGATTTTTTATTTAATATTTCGGGTGTTTGTTCTATCACCCATTTTTTATAAGAATGCTCGAGAATTTTTGGCAATGGGTCGTGTCCAGAACTGTTAACATTGTAGTAGGTATTTTCATATTGCCATTCTTCACGTTCCCAGGTGCTCCAGCCAATAACAATCAAATCTGGAGTTTGTTGAGATACCAGATACTCTTTGCTGATACGCAAGATTCTGGCATTGCTGGCCCCGGACTGTGCTTCATTGACGATGTCTAGTCCAAATTCTTTTGCTATAATTACCGGATAACTTTCGTCAATCTGTACTCCCACACCCTGGCTATGGCTATCACCGTTGACATACAGGATCATGACACTTCGCTACGACCATCTCCGATGTCACGTGTCTTGACCACACGATTGGGATTCATGGCCTGCTCCTGTTCCCAGGTTTCTAGCACAACGTTGCGGCACACGGCCTGGAACCAACGATCCACAATGTCGTTGTCGGTATCATCGGGTCGCATCTGGTAGCCGGCTCTGACAAGATTGGCCACAAACTTTTCATTCCAGTCCAGTTCAAAACTGCCTTGGTGCAGATTTTCTGGATCCACTTCCATGCTGAGCATGGCCACATAGGGTTCACCACGTTCGGTGGCCAGGTCCTTGGCAGATTTCTCTATCCGGGGCGCACGAGGCAAGACCGCCTCTTTTGGTTTTTTCTTTGTAAACTGTTTTTTTATTTGGTCAAAAAATTTCATAGTTACTCCTTTAGTTGCCACAACAAGTGCTCTTTTTGGTCATGCCACCGATATTCGACCACTGATGTTCCATATTGCGCTGCACGACCTCTATACACCAGGGTGCCCGGCCATAATCTACGGCCAGAGATTTCACAGCGACGTGGCCACATGATCCTGCACAACTGCCATTCAGCATGTATGTAAAAAATGCCATCATCCATGCCGGGTATGGGACTCATGATCTTCTGGTGTTTCCATAGTGTAGCACAGTCATGCCCGGCATGTCGACCGGCAATCTGCGCCAGGGATCCACGATCACGCTGCCTGGTTGGATGTTGTAATAAAAACGGTCGGCATGATCTCCGGCAACATAGTCATAGGTCACTGAACGATTGTGTGCCATCAATACCACAGCGGATTTATCAAAGTCAACGACCACATCCGCAGGGTCGTCGGCCAAGGGATCAACATATCGAACCGGATGACCTGCTTGCGTGATGTAGTGTCCAATCAAGGTACTGTAACTGCCGATGCAATAAGGCACGTCGGGCTTGTAGGCCTTGCCGTGTATGACTATGGGTAGATCGTGCTTAGTTGCCTGGGCGATCAAAAACTCAGCCAGATTGCGTGCCTGTTGTTCTCGAGCCTGCATGATGGTGTCAAACATGTCATAGCCTAGGTCATATTCTGCAGCCAACCAACGCAGGGCTATGTTGTCTCTGGGATGGCAAGCTCCGGCATCGCCCATGCCTGCGGTCATGTACTTGGGTCCCATTATACGTTGAGTGCTACGTGCCAGAGCGTTGGTAACCACATCTACATTGATGTTGCCTATGCGCTGGGCAAAGTCCTGTATCATGTTGGCCAAGCCAACCTTGGCTGAAATAAATGTGTTGTAAAATATTTTAATTGCTTCGCACTCTTCCCAGGTGCCGATCTCGTATCTGGGGTTGTTTTGCACCATGGGCTGATAAAGTTCTACTAACTCTTCTGCTAGTTCTGTGCGGTCACCATGTTCTGTGCCAATCATGATCATTTCGGGATTGACCATGTCCCATTTTACACTGCCCATGGCAATCAAATATGGATTGTACAGGAATTGATGTTGTTTGTTCAGCAAGCCAGCAAAACTGCGTCGGGTGGTACCAGGCAACACTGTACTGATCAACACTACCTTTTTGGCAGTGGTAGCGTAATGATTGATCTTTATCAGGCTGTCCGCCACTGCTTCATGTATGAAATCTCTGGGAGGCATGTGGCTGCTGGGTACACTGCCATCATAGCCTTGCAAGTGTGGTGTAGGAACTGCAACAAATACCCAGTCACTGGCCTGTATGACTTGTTGTATGTCACAGATCTGCACTGTGTCAGATGTTCTTGGCACAAGGTCATAACCTCGAACTGTGTAGTGTTCAGCAAACACTTCTGCGGCATCCATGCCCAGTTTGCCCAGTCCTATGAAACCTATGTTGATTATTTGCCCCATCCATTGCCCCATAGGTCAACGTGCAATCTGGGACTGTAGTTCCAGCCCTGCGCACAGCAGATGTCTGCTATGCGTTTTTTATTTTTGTCATAGGGTTGTACTACTCCGCCCTGTGGCATCAAGTACACAGGACCCGTAAATCCTGCACGGCGATATGCGTCAGTGGCACGTATGGCTTCGTCGATGTGATCATCGGTCTCAACCACAAACTTCAAATAAGTGTGCCCAATGTCAGCATAGCTCATCACAATGTCCGGACAGATAGCATCTTCCCAGGATTCACCTGAAGCACTGAGCTTGGCACTGACACTGAATGTCAATGCTCCAGGACCTTTCTTGCCCAAGCGTGGATTCAAGGTCCAGTCCAGCAGGAAGTGACGGAAATCCGCATGTAGTTCTTGGGTGCCATTGGTCTCAAATGTTATGTTCTTTAGATCGGCCATGCGGGGATGGCTCAATAACTCGCTGTAGGCACGTTGCCAGCCCAACAATGGTTCACCACCGGTGATCACAAGATGCACGTCGTTGCCATTGTTCTGTTGCCACATGTTGTTGGGGGTCAAGCCCAACATGCGTTCTACCAGTTCTTCTGTGGTCTGTGTGGGGCTTAGATGTTTGAATGCTGGATGCCAACTTGCATACGAATCACAGCCGGTTTCTACCAAAGGCAGTTCTTCAAACTTGTTGTACAAGTGTACTACTTCGGCCACATCGTCGGCACCTGTGCTCTTTTCGCCTGGCTTACAACCAAATCCCGCACAGGTAAAGTTGCAACCATAGGTCCTTAAAAACACACTAGGAACACCCACAAAGCGACCTTCGCCTTGTAGACTGTAAAACACTTCCGAAACTTTTATCTTTGCCACCATTCCTCCCAAGGAAATACGATCCATGAATCTTGTTCAGCTTTGTTTATATCAACTGCACTGTAACTCACAGGAATTTCCGACTTGCTTGATTCGTTGTCGACCAGCACAGCCACACGCACATTTGATCCCCAAACCTCTGTCCAACGTGGATTGTCGGGAAAACAGCCACTGGGCCAATCCTCACGAATGTAGTTCAGTGTGGCACCGGTATCGTTGATGTCGTCCACGATGAGAATACGTTTTGGCTGATCCATTTCGTGTCCAAATGCATCTTCGGCCATCCACAAGTTGCTTTCACATTCTGTGTCATCTCGCAAGCTGACTTTCAGTGTTTCCATCCTACAACCAAGATACTGGCTGATCAAGTTGGCTGGAACCAAACCTCCACGGGTGAGTCCTACCACATAATCGGGTCGCCAGGCATCTGCGTGGATCTGGCGCAGGATTTCTTGTGTGTGATTTTCAACATCACGCCATGTATAGTATATTTTGTTCATGTGTTATTATACACTGACGGGTCACGACTTGTCAACTTGCTTGAGTATCCTGGTTATGCCCTGTTCAAATGACATGGGTCGATAATCTTTCATCAGGCCTTGTAGTTTGGCCACATTGGGTCGACGAGTAGCAGTGCTTCCGGCCTTGCTGGGCAGGATCTTCCATTTGGGCTTGATTTTGCCCAGCGCACGAGCTATGACCTCAGCAGCCTCACGTATGGTAATTTCCTGATCATTGCCAATGTTGACCACTTGTCGGTTGACTTTACTAGCACAGAACAGGGTGGCCCTGACAGCATCTTCAACATGACAGAAACTGCGAGTTTCTTCGGCACCAATGATTTCAAACACTTCCTTTTGGATCTTGGCAATCTGGTCGGCCAAAAAATGTCCGGACTTGCTGTTGGCACCATAGATGTTGAAATAGCGCAGGATCACATAGGGCAGGTCACTGTTGACCAAGTAGTTCTCTGCACAGATTTTGGGCAGGCGATAACTCCAACGGGCATTGTGTATGTTGGCAATCTTGACATCAACTTGCTCCGGCACCGGACTGGTAGGGTCATCACTGACCACTTCACTGCTGGAAGCATACACCAGTTTCTTGAGACGTTTGTTCATGCCCGCAAACTCAAATATGTTGAAATCGCCTACCATGTTGTTCCACAACACCTCGTTGGGTCGCTCGTAAAAGTTACGGGTCCCGTTGATGGCGCCATAGTGATAGATCATGTCAAAGTCTACTGGTAGGTCTGCATAGGCCTCGTCGCCGGCAGTGAGATCTGTGCTCAGGAATCGATCGCACGGCGGCACACTGTCACTGCGACTGTGATTGTCCATGGCCCAGACGATATTGCGTTTGTCTAGTTTGAGTTGGCGGCAGATTTCTGTGCCCAGTAAACCGCTGGCACCTGTGACTAAAATTTTCATTGTTTGACTTTCTCGTTGTCTTGTATGATGCTGTCAATCATGGTGTATGGCAGACCAAGATTTTGTATGAGGTTGTTCCAGGCTGCAGTATCCTTGGGCAGGCAATGGCCACCATAGCCACGCATGTTAGGATTGGCCATCAAGTAGGCCGGATTGAAACATTCACGTTTGACAATGGCCTTGTATACATTCATGTAGTTAGCCCCCAGCTTGCCACACACGTCATAAGCAATGTTGGCAAAGGTAACACTCATGGCATGATGAACATTGTTGAAATACTTGATTATTTCGGCTTCGGTGGGTGTGACTCGGGCCACGTGCTGTGGAAAACTGCCATGTAGCTCGATGATTAGGTCAGCATCTTCACGGTTGTAAGTGCCCGCCACCAACAGGTCATGATTGTAAACAAAGTCAGCCAGGGCACTTTTGGCTCTCAGGAACTCGGGTACCATGCACAGGCGCAGGCCAGGATACTGCTTGTGTAGTCGATCTGTGGTGCCAGGAATCACTGTGCTCTTGATTGCGACCAAGCCCGCATAGTTGTTGATGGCTAGTTCAGCCACCACATTGTCTACTATGCTGGTATCACAGTCGCCGTTGGCGGCTTGATCTGTGGGCACGCTGACGAATACTACATCGGTGTCTAGCACATCGGCCATGGTGGATCCCTCATGCCGGGGATCAAAGAATGTCATGGCATGTCCAAGATATTCCAGGCCTTCAAATACAGCACTGCCCACAGTGCCTCGTCCTACGATTCCTATTTTCATTTCACATCCTCAAAAGTCATGTTGATACAGCTACTGGTCACATTGTTTGTGACCAAGTTTGTGATGGCATCAGCCACTTGCTCGGGCCGGAGATACCGCAAGCTGGGGTCAATGGCCTTGTTGGCTGTTGCCATCTTGGTTAGAGTGCGCACAGGATTGATCAGATCAATACAGATGTTTGTGTCCTCGAAGGCATCTCGGGCACTTTCCCATAGATTGTACAAGGCAGCCTTGCTGGCACTGTACAGGGGATAAAGTTGACGACCCTGATCATAGCAACTGCTGCCCACCATGATCACGCGACATGGTCTGATCTGATTCACTGGATCTAAATAATGCCTAACTATGCTCCAGTTGCTGCCAAAGTTCACGTTCATGGTGCGACTGTGAGTGACGTTGTAACCATTTTCAAACACACCAGCACAATTGACTATGACATCAGGTTGGCCGTTGATCAGCACACTGGATATCTGCGAATCTGCATTGGCCTTGTCAAAATCTATGATGCTACGATCCACAGGTATGATCCTGTGACCTTGCGCTATGAGAGCTTTGGCAGTGGCTAGACCTATGCCGCCACGATGACCAAATATCAAGGCCACTGGTTTTTTCATAGAATGATGCTGTCCACTCGGTAGGTGTCTGATTCATAGTCTTCGCCGCCACGCGGACCTTCGGCAAAGGCCAAGAATGTGCAACCATGCTCACCTGTGCGCATGGCATGTATCTCTCCAGGCTCACTGATGATCATGTCACCGTGTCCTGCAACAAATGTCTGCACAGGGTCATCACTGCCTACTGTTCGACTGTAGTAGGTCAAGGTACCTGACAGCACCAAGGTATATTGTGTGGTCAGCTTGTGATAGTGATTGCCTCGCACAGCACCTGGTTGATTGGTGATTATACAACCATGGTTCATGTTGCGGGCATAAAACATGTCAGTGATAGTGCCACGATGGTCGGTGAATTGACCCAGACCTTTTTCGATGTTTTTGTTGATGTTGTAGTATTTCATTGACTGAGGAACCTTGTGCGAGGATTGATATTTAATATGGCCTGCCGTAGCCCTTCACCAATGTTCCAGCTCAGTATAACGGCATAAGGACGCTCGTATTGCGCAAACACCGAATCATCTGCGATGGGTATCCTGGTCAAGGGAGTGTATTTGCCTTGTTTGAAAGCACTGGCATCGGTCATATACTTTAAATGTGTCCGATTGAGACCATGCCAGGTCAGCCAAGTGTTGGCCTTGGCAGCTGCACCCACGCCTATGAACACAGCGCCAGGCTCGGCCTGGCGTAATTTGTAAAAGTCCTGCAACCAGGTGTCGCGTTGCTGTTCAAATCTGCGTTGTAACACTTGATAAAATCTGGCGTCAAACAAGCCAATCTGTGTTTCACGTGCTATGGCATCTTCTACAGCCACGGGCATGGTCATGCCTGTGTCTCGTCGGGCAAACACTCTAAGGCTGCCGCCGTGATAGTTGACCACATCAAAATCTGTGATTTCCAAGCCAGCTGTCTTGAGCATGTTCCAGGCCATTTTCACAGTGAAGTAGGTAGGATGTTCATGATATACCATGTCAGTAAAACGACCCGATTCGATCATGCTCTGCCAGTATGGCACTTCAAACACAAATACACCATCATCGCTCAACAAAGCGGCCACGCCTCTAGCAAATGCCACAGGATCGTTGGCATGGTTGAACACATTGTTGGCCATGATCAGATCGGCTTGGCCAGAACGTGTGGCCAGATCCTTGGCCACTGGTTCACAGAACATGGCCGGCATGACTTGCACACCACGTTCTCGTGCAATACTACACATTTCTGTGCTGGGATCAATTCCCATGACTTTTACTCCGTTGCCCTGGAACTGGTCGATCAGGTAGCCATCGTTGCTGCCAATCTCTACTGCAAATTTGATTGAAGGATGCCGGCTTTTTACCGTGATTGCATATTCATCCCAGTGTGCTCGAGCTGTGGCACTGTTGCTGGACGTGTAACTGTAGTCGTAGAGACCGTAGCGATCCTCGGCCGAGCTCACATAGCCCAACTGTAGACTGCCTGATTCTTCACACAAGCAAACCTGCAATGGAAACACTGGTTCACTGAGATTGAGTTGATCTTCAGCTATGAATGTGTCGGCGTAGGCATGTTGTCCCAGTTGCAACACAGGCACCGTGGCTTGACCAGTGATTAGACAAGCCGGCACCCGATCACTATGGTATAGTTTCTTGTTCATGATTGATTATTCCTGGAAACTTTTGTGAACCTGACTTGCCCCGAAGAATCTTTTACGGTCTTCATTTGCACACACTGGCCATTGGGATCATTGTCCACTAGTTTTTGGTAAGCATACACTTTGCCGGCCTTTGCTTCTTCGTACCAAGCAGTGCTGAGATTCCTGGATTTCATGTATGCTGCCAAGCGTTCAGCATCAATATGTCGATGGCGTATGAAAAATTCATGGTGCAGGTCTCGAGGATTGTTGGGATTGCCCTCCAAGAGTTCTCGTTTTTTGTAGGCTTCATCCTGGTTGTTGCCAGTAAGGTCGGCACGATCGTGCGTGACATCCACTTCAATGATCTTCATCAAATCCAACAGATAGGCTATCTGGCTGCTTTCTGCATCTCCCATCTGGTGCCGGCTGATGTAGCCCAGAGTTTCAATCCATTCCGCAGGGTAGATGGGGAATATGCTGTAGGGATGTTCGTTGTGAGTATGCACTTTTAATAGTTTGAACTCTCCGGTGCACTCGCGTATGCGCTGATCCCAATCCTGGGTTTGCATGATGGCATCATCACACCATACAAACAACCAGTCGGCCGAGGCATCTCGTGCCAGGGTATTGAAATACTGATTGAGTCCGGCATAGCCCAAGGGTTCGAATTCCAAGGCTTCATAGTTTATGTTTCGGGCATCCAATTCAGGTTGTATGTTGTCGATGAAATAATTCAATCCTATTTCGTCATTGTTGTCAATGCCCAATCTAAACTGCACTGATTCAAGATCGTGTGCTAGATCAATCAGGCTGAACAGACTGCGGCGCAAGGCGTCTGTGCGCCGGTGTGTGGGCAGGAGCACGGCAATGTTGTAGTCTCGGCTGGTCACTTGGCTGGCCTTGCACTGATAGCCACGCGATCAAGACCCAGTTCCAGAGATAACACAATGGTCTGAGCCACTTGCTCGGCATCCAGCCGTGCAGTGTTGGCATATTCCTGGGCTATTTCAGTATCGGTGCGTGTGCCTTGGTAGTTCTGTTGCAACATGTTGGTCTGTGTTTTTCCAGGTGCGATCTCTGTAAACAATATTCCTGGATAGTCTCGTTTTACAGCGTTCAGGCTGTGTCGCAGAGCTAGTTTGGAACCCACCATGAATATGGTGTAGCTGATGGGATCATCGGCACTGGCGCTGGTAATGTAAATAAATTGTCCCGAGGCTCTTTGACGAGTATACTGTTTGGCCAGCAACAACGGACCAGTGAAGTTCACAGCCACATGACGTTGTTGATTTTGCCAGGAATTGTTGTGCCAGCCCAGGTAGGCGCCTTGATTATCACCCGCACAGTTGATCACGGCATCATATCCTGTGAGATCCAGGCCATCTATCTGTGCTAAATCTGTTAGGTCAAAATCTTGTCGTGGCGGAGCGGTGACTCGATGTTGTTTTTCAAGCATGTGTTTGGTTGCAAGTCCTATGCCGCTGTTGCCACCGGTAATGAAAATGTTCATGTCACTGATCCGGTTGAGTAAGCAGTACGGCCTGCACCTGGCCCCGAGCGTCTGCTACCACATCGAACTGATATTGCTGATTGTTGATGTCATTGGCTTTGAGACGTTGCCAGGGATCCTGTGTGCCCTGCAATACTGCTTGCCAGAAATCTATTGACACGCCTTGACCTTGTAGATATGCAGCCAAGGTTGAACAGTTTTGACGACGCTGTCGTTCTATGATAGGGTTGTGGAAGTCTCTGGGATCAGTGGGGTTACCTTCGAATCTGTGCTTGGGTTGTGATGTGTCTGTGGCGGATTGTGTCAGTTCCACCTGATTGTGTGTTACATCGATGTCCACTATCTCCATAATATCTAACATGTAGGCCATCTGACTGATTTCGGCATCTATCATGTGATGCCTACTCAATTGTCCCAACTGGTCAAACCAGGCTCGGGGCATTATGGGAAATATGCTGTAGGGATGTTCGTTGTGGGTATGCACTTTGAGCACTTTGAATTGGCCAGTGCGGGCTTTGACAACCTGGTCCCATCCCGTTGTTTCCATCACAGCATCGTCGTTCCAGATGAACAACCAGTCAGCCGACGCCTCCTGTGCCAAGAAGTTATAGTAATGATTGAGACCTTGATAACCCATGCGATCAAAGGCCCGAGCTTCGTAGCACACGTCATGCTCATCCAGCCAGGGCTGGATCTCAGACGCAAAATGATCTAGGCCAGTTTGATCGTCGTTGTCAAAACCAAAAATCAGTTGCAAGGCACCAGGATCAGAAGCATGTTCTATGATGCTGGTCACGCTGGCCGTGAGTTCATGGGTGCGACCTCGACTGGGCAACAACACCGCGATTGAAAAATCACTGCTGGGTTTTTCAAAATAAAATTCATAGTCATCAATGCCCGGCACATTGCTGAGATCTATGCCCGGCAGATAAAATTCTGGCCGGTCAGTAAAGTCTGTGCAGAGGTCATGGCGTAAAAAAGTAAATTCATAACAATCACAACTGTTGTCGGCGCTCAATGGAGTATGGTTGTTTCCGTGTAGATGTACCAGCACATATTCGGTCTGTAGTTTTTTTACTGTGTCGACAAATTGTTGTCTGCGATAATTGGCAAAATGGATTTCGATAACTATGCCAGGAAAAATCTCTCGATTGGCCAAAATCTCATCGATGAGAGGGAATTCACCACCTTCGATGTCCATCTTGAGCAAGACTCGTTTGCTGTTTAAACGTTGGATGGCCGTGGAGAATGCAGTATATCCTGGACCTATGTTTTCTACGTAGTGTGTGGCCTTGTTTGAAAAAAAATCTTGGTAAGGTGTCCGCAAGTAATCTTTCATGTTGTTGATGTTCACAGTACCATCATACATGTGTATTTTGGCCTCGGGCTTGAGCTTTTGCCAGCCTTGATCAAAACTCCAGTTTTCGCCTAGTCCACAACTGAGTAGGTCATCGCAGTGGTCCAACAGCACACGGGGTATGACGTAACCGCCATCGCTGGCACAACCTATGCGTACAGGATCAGCAATGACTTTGGGTAAACAACATATCAGTTCATTGGGTAATTGTATTTTCACGTTAATATTTATATACGCCGTTTACGGTGCAAACGAATCTTATGCTTCGTAGATGGCACTGTTGGCACCATGTTCGGCACATTCCGCTCTAACACAATAGCAACGATTGTCGGTCTTCTGCCGGATCAGGGTGTCTGCAAATCGAAATGCATGTTCGGCAAATTTTTCTGCACCCACACCATCAAAAATTCGGATTTCTACAAGATCCAATGCTTGTAGCTCTTCGAACTTGGCCAAGTGCGGATCTGCACGATCCAGGGCCAGTTTGTGATCAAAGTGATCTTCCAACCAGGCTTTGAGTTCTTTGAGACTGCCAAAGTCCACGGCCCAGTTTTTATTGTCCAACTGATCACAACCAAATGTGAATGTGAACGCTAGACTGTAACCATGTAGCAAGTGACAGTGGCTGTGATCTGCATTGGGCTGTCTAAATACAGCACTCAAGCCAATGTTGTGTCCGTAATGTTTTGTTGAATAATACTTTGCCATGAATTTCTCCTATGTTAGATTATAGCATAGGCGGCAGAGTTTGTAAAGCGGGGTGACACCAAAGACCGCTGTGATACTTATTTACGCAAAGTGAAAATGGTCAAGAACAGTTTACCAGTGGGTCCACTGGCTGTGCAGTGTAGCTGTGTGCGATCCCAAGTTATCACATCACCAAGGGTCCATTGGTAACACTGATCAAATGTGAATCCATGCACATCCGCCGGCGTCATATGGTTGAAATATTTCTGCCGGAGATGTTCGGGCAAGGGTCGATCGTGTGCGTTGATAACATTGGTGTAGTCATTGACCGGTGCGTTTTGTCTGGTAGCCCGTATGGGTATGAGATAATCCAAGGTGTTGACGAACTCATCATTGACTTCAAACTCTTTTACGGACCCTGGGTCGGTAACAATCTGTTTACGCAATTCCCTGATGTCTTCCACAAAAGTTTTACCGCCGTGTTTGTCAGGCAAGGCATAACCAAATTTGTAATAAGGTGCCTGTGTGAATTTGCTCATGGGGCCATGCCAGTAGTTTTCAAAAAATACAGTACCTACCAGTCCAGGTTCCTGAGGCAACTCAAGCGGTATCAGCACATTCTTATAGATGTCTTGAAGGCCCACACCAAGTCCGGTATCGGCATGTACGGGAAAATAGGTTTCACCTTTGCGATAGTCGGCACGATACATGCCCATCCAGTATTCTACTTCGTAGCCGGGTTCCAACACCAGATCCAGTATGCGTTTGACAGTGCGTTTGTCCCAACTGTCCTGGCTCCAGTCGATGTTTTTACTGATGTTGTCAGGCCGTACATCTAACCCAGACTTGTCTGTGTAGAAAAAGTCCACTAGTTGTTGCACAGTATCTGCGTCAACGACATTCTTATGGATTTCTACCGTGCTCATTGTGGCAGTTACTTATTTGTGTAATCGTCTACAGGATAGTAAACATAACCCTGTTGTTTGTTTGTGACTGTTGCTTTGATCTGGTCTGATCGCTTTTCCCACAGCAAGGCACGTCCTTCACGTTGTTGTTGTTCGGTTTCAGGATTTTGTTGTTTGTAGTTCTTTAACCACTGATCGAACTCGCTGACGTACTTTACCATTTTTTATAGTTACCCTTGCCGGGGATTGTGTTGCGAACACCGCCCACGGGATCTTCGACATCGCCCTTCTTGCGTGGTATAAGATGTATGTGTGGATACATCACGGTCTGTCCTGCGGCTTCTCCGCCATTATACCCAATGTTGAACGCATCACATGCGCCTTGGGCAACCATGTGCATACCGTCGGCTAGAGCATCTTCCATGGCACGTGCTATGTTGTTAGGATGATCGTCCTTGGGCACATACAATCTGTGTCCGGGTGTGACCGGATAGCGATCAAGATATACCATGGTTGTGATCTTTTCATCGATCTGTTGATCCCAAGGTGCTGTGCCTTGAGCTTGAGCTTCGAGCAATTTCATTGCAACCACCATTTTATTTCGTTCATTATCCGATACTGTCCGTTGTCCAGCAACATACCACTGATTCTATACTGTGATTGTTTGTTGATACGATTGGTGTACAAAGCTCGTACGTAGGTAGTGGTTTGATTTTGTATGTTCATGTTCTTACGAGTATAAACTGTGTTGCCAGCATTGTCAACGGAAGTAGGCAAATTAGCCTCAACACTGCCAGAAAATACCACTGGTTTGACACCAAAATACATGCCCATGTCTCCGTGACGTTGCACCCAGTTGGTATATCGATAACCCGTTTCGGCCCAGCCTCCTGTGGCAGGTCTGACAGCAGTGATCAAGCCAGGTTGTATGCTGGTGGTCACATACATCAAACTGCCCTGCACACTGAATCCACTGTTGCGATAAGTGACCACATTGTCCATGATCTGTGAATTGGTTACACTGCCCCAGGCACCACCCATGCTGATCCAAGGATTTTGATTCAGTGCAGTGTACTGCGTGCCAACGCTGAGACCCCCACGTCGCCAAATATTGGGCACTCCCACGGTGTAGTTGGTGAATTGTCGACCAACCATGGTAGGATCTCCACCGCCGCCGTGCCCGTTGTAGTTGTTGCGGTCTTCGGTGCCTATTCTCACTGCTTCTGCGGTGTATTTGGGACCAGCCACTAAGTATTCAGCATGTGAAGTGATCTCATATGAATCGTTGTGTTCCATGTTCATGGTAAACATGTTCATTCTTGACATATTCATGCCTTTGATGTTTAAATTAAAACCGCGGTTTAGGTCATCGACTCCTACCACCTGTCCACTGTCAAGATTCACACCTGCAATAAAACCCTGTAAAGATTGTAATCCACGCATGGTTGGCAATTTCAAACTGCCAATCGGGTTCATTAAGGCATCCAGATCAATCATCCTGCCACCAAAGTATGTGGTTGCAGTTCGAGCCAAGGCGTCGTTGGCCTGGGCCACAGTCATGTAAGGCCATTTTTGTCTCACAAGATCAACGGCCGTCTGTGCCGTAGTAGTGCTTTGACTGCCCAATGGGCTTGTGTAAATGGCCAATTGTCGGTCGTTGCCATTCATAAAGCTAACTGCACTCAGCAAATACAGTTTACCGTCGGGTCCTCGTAATAGATTGACAGTATTACCTGTGTTGGTGCTATTTTGTATGGTGTTGACCTGTGTGGCAAAATCGGTCAGAATGTTTTGATAGGCAACCACATATTTGCCATCGTTGCTTTTGAGCAAGAACTGTGTGCTGTCATTTTTTCCTGTGAAGTCTGTGCCTGACACCAAGATGTCTATTTTTCCGTCACCGTTGAGATCTATGAATTTGGGATTGTAGGTCACATAGGTTCGATTGTTATAACCAATCAAGGTGGCGTCGGTTACATCGTTGAAAGTACCAGCACCCTGATTGGCCAGGAACTGTATTTCGCTATATTTGGTATCTTGTGTGGGATTGGCACTCTTGGGCATGCTGAACAATATGGCATCGGGTCTGCCGTCATCGTTGAAGTCGTGTGCCGCAGCACGTACAGTGTGACTGCCTGCAAAGCCGTAGCCAGCCCACTTGGGCAGGTCAAATCTGGGTTTTGGGAGCTCGCTGTGGAAATTGAACTGCAAGTTGTTGGCCGCTGGGTCTACTGTCCAGGTGTACATCTTGGTTGAGCTTGCCCCGTTACAGCCAGCATTGGCAGTGTTACAGGTGTTGTCGGTAATGATCAACTGATTTTGTCCGTTGCCCAAGAAGTCGGCCACTGCCACTGCACTGCCGCCCCAACGTAGATCGCCTGTTGCACCACGACTGTCTGTGAGTGCTGAAAAACTGTTCACGCGGTTATTGATCAACATGGTGGTATTGGGGCCATAATCTGTAAGCAACACATCTTTAAAGCTATCGCCATCAAGATCTGCGATAGCCGAATCGTGTGACCATATGTTTAGGTCAAAACTCTGGCGTAAAAATCTGTTGCCTTGATTGGTAAACAAGTACCCAGGTCCAAGATTGGTACTGTCTGTGCTGGGAGCCACAAACATGTCTTGTCGGCCTGTTTTGAAAAAGTCTGCAAATTTTACACTGGGTTCGGTGCCCTTGATTTCATTGATACCATTCGGAAACCACTGTGCTGTTTTGTCCACCAAGAGGCCATTTTCCCAACCCATCATGTGTATTTTGTTGTTGCCCCATTCCGCATTGGTCGTGTGTTGTGTCATACGGCCAGCTATGATCACATCTTGTCCACCGGTGCCTTGTATGTCGGCTGCAAAGGTATCTGTGACTGCGTATTTGTATCCAGTGCTTGAGTCCACATTGGCCAGCGGATCTACTGTGGCAATTCGTACTGGAGTAGCATAAGGAACTTCAGTTCTCAGATAAGGATTAGGCGAGTTGTATGGACTGCCACCTCCACCACCACCACCTCCACCACCGCCACCTCCACAGCCAGTGATAACAATAACTGTGCCAAAAAGACAAGCCCAAAGCAGTTTACGTTGCATACAGCACCCATAAGAGTTTACAATATTACTATTATAGCAAAAAGGGTATTTTGTGTCAAACTAGGTTAGTAAACACTAACTTCTTGTTCTAAGTAACGAATCAGCTCTTTGTCTGTGGGTTCTACTGTGTAATTGTTCTTGAAGAAGATCTCATATGAATCCGAACCGTATTTGCCAATGCCGTATAGCTTGGTGGCGTCGTCACCATCCCAGGTGGCAAAGTCCATGCACATTCGTCGGAGCCGTTCGTATCGCACATTGACCATGCCCAGGCTCCAGATCACGTCTTTGACTTCCTTTTCGGTGGCCCATAGAATGCTATAGGAACTAGGCCAATGATCTATGAAGATGGGGAATACTGTTTTTACAGGTTTGCGACCAGTCTGATTCAGCATGATCACTGCCACCATGTGTTGCCAAGCCGCTACCCGGCCTTCTAGGCCTGCAGGCAACTGCTGTTGCACCATGAGGTCATCGCGAAGAGGTTGGATCATTTGATGTTTTTGCAGTTGGGGTCTCGAGGATGATTGCGACACCAGCGTTCACGACCTCGACGGTCCCATTCCGCTTGTTGCAGGCGTTGCCGTTCTTGCTCATAACTGGCACGCCAGGCCTGTTTTTTTGTAGCGTTGTATTCTTGGGCACTGATCTGTCTGGCCGGATCAACTCCACAGGTGTCGCAGTTTTTTAATATGTAAGGTGGTTTGTTGGTACGCTCTCTGGGTTCGTGAGTAACCCACAATGCCATGGCCAAGATCCATGTTACTAAGCCGATAACAGTCAGCCACTGTTGCCATTTGGGCAACTGTTGATACCAAACATGTGCTCGATGTAAATCTTGGATCATCTTGGTGCAAACTCCTGTTGCAGTTTGATATTGTCCATGAACTCTTTCTTGGTGCCAGGATCAGTTTTAAACGCACCTCGTAGCACCGTGGTCTGTGTCAGACTTGAATGTGCCATGATGCCACGATTTTCACAGCAACCATGCGTGGCCTGTATGTACACACCAATGTTTTCACTATCAGTGGCACGGGCAATCTCTCGGGCAATGTCGTTGGCCAGTTCTTCCTGCAAGGTGCCACGACGAGCACACCACTGAGCAATTCTAGTGTACTTGCTGAGACCAATCAATTTTTGGGCAGCAATAATGCCAATATAAGCAACACCAGCCACAGGCTGATGATGATGGCTGCACATACTACGAAGCTCACTGCGAACCACAAGCATGCCTTCATATCTATCCTCTGAATCATTTGGAAAAGCTGTGCAATCTGGGGCAGGCTCATATCTGCCCGCCATGATTTCGTTGAAATACATCTTGGCCAAGCGCCTGGCCGTGCCTCGACTGTTGGGATCTGTTTCTCTATCAATCAACAAGGCATCCAGTACAGTCTCAAATGCCCTGGTGGCTTCGTCGATCAACTGTTCACGTTCTTGATCTGATTCAATGAACTCGCTGATGTTGTCACCGGCCCAGAATCTTTTGCCACTTGCTCGCATGCTGTCACGGATTACTACACTCAGCGGTCGTCCATATTCGGGATCTACCACAGCATCTTCATAGCCAGGATGATATGGTGCTTCACGCACTAGTTGTGCATGATCTGCTACTTCTGTTGCTGGAGTCAGTTTTTCCATTGCGTTTGATCGATCTTCTGTTGTAAATGTTGTCACGGCGTTCTTTCATTATACAGGTTATTTAGATTTTTGCAATACTAAATGGTATTTTTCTTAAATCTGGATATAGTCCAGGTTGAGATTTTGCTACCACTGTGGGCAACAACTCTAAACCACGTTCACAGCTTTCCAAGGTTGGACAGTAGTGCCAACCTAGTATCAGTTCAGTCTCGCTTTGCCAGGGGATATTTAGATCTCGACCATCGGCTCGTTGACGACTAAAAAGTCTATATGCCTTGACATCATCAGTTAATATGGCTCCTACTCGGCCCAGCTGCAAAGGTTTGGTCCATCCAAAACTCAGGCATTGTAACTGACCAGGTCGATACATGCCAGGTTCCAGTCTACGAGCCGAATCCCAGATACGAGTATTATTAAATTGATATTCACCGTGCCAGGTCTGATCGGTAAACGTGTGGTCCACTCCTAAATGTGTCAGCATCATGGGCACACTCAGATAAGTGTATGCTGTAAAACTAGTTTGTTGGATGGCATCGTATCTAAAACACAGTTCCAAAGCATGAGTGCAACCATCGGTTACTACCACATACGGTGCACCGGTATAGTCCGCCAAGGCGGCCTCGAAGTCAAACAAGGCCCGGAAGCTCATCGGTTATACCAGGACCAGACATGACGTATTGTGTCCTCTAATCCCCACCGGGGTTGCCATCCGCTGATCCTCGAAAACTTGTCTGCATCGGCCGTGAGCTGGGCAGGATCTCCGGCTCGTTGTGGTCCAGTGGCATAGTCCAACTTGTGACCGGTGACTTGTTGTGCTGTTTGCAAGACCTCCAAGTTGCTGTGACCGTTTTTGGTGCCCAGATTGTAAACCCCGGCACTGACGCTGTCTGACAGAGCCAAGACATGTGCTGCGGCTATGTCTTCCACATGCACATAATCTCTCACACAGGTACCGTCGGCGGTGGCAAAGTCTGTGCCGTTGAGAGTAAAACGGTTGGATGCGTTAAGTATGGACTCCAGCACCCTAGCGATGATATGTGTCGCTCCTGGAACCTGTCCGTGACGACCTTGGCTGTCAGCACCACAGGCATTAAAATAACGGAATGCCACATAGTCCAGTCCGTAGGCACGTTGATAGCCACGCAACATCCACTCGGTCATGAGCTTGCTTTCGCCATAGGGACTGATTGGTTCGCAAGGATCTACTTCCTGACACGGAGTCATGATGGGATTGCCATATGTGGCCGCACTGCTGCTGAAAATCAATCGTGCCTTAATATTTTCTTGCACCAGGAAATCACACAGCCTTTTGGTTTTTACAAAGTTGTTGTTGTAGTATTCCTCAGGATTCCGCATGCTGGGTCCTACCAAGCTGGTGCCGGCACAATGTATGATGGCTTCGGGTTGGAAAGTTTGGATAGCCCCAAGTGCCACTTCGCCGGCAAAGTCTCCTATCAACCATTTGGCACCCGAATGTTCCAGGTGATCTGGTTGCCACACACGATCAATGGCCACCACGCTGTGACCGGAATCCAGTAACTTTAATACAGTTTGTCCTCCAATGTATCCGCCTCCACCGGTGACTACAACTCTCATTTCGTAATTTTCCTTACGTGATATTTGGCCTGGCTCACATGATCTCTGTAACGGTTGCCTGCACGATTCCAAGACTCGCCCGAGCCTTCGAGTATGTCTACGATACGATCTACAGTGCCGTCGGTCCAATCTGAGATCAGACCCAGATTGTGATGTGGTTGCTCCAGCAAGTTCTCTAACTTGTGGAAGGCATCATCAATGCTCCAAGGCACATACAGGCGATTAGGATCGTCAGCAAAGGTTTCAGGGAAACTGCGATAAGCAGGATATAACACATTACAACCAAGAGTGTCAGCTTCTGATACTGTGTTAGATACCCAGTCTTGTAAAGCACAATTAAACAACACACGAGTATCGTTGACAAGAGCGTAGTAATCATTTTTCTTCAGGTCCTCATAGATTTTCAGTTTACCTTGTTGTTCCAATTCTCGGGCTCGCAAGATATAACGCACATTGTTGCTGCGCAGAGGACCGCCTTGGAACACAGCGAACTCAATGTCTTTGTGACGACCTTGAGCCAGATACATTTCAATCAAGTCCATGTAAAAGTCTGGTTGTTTTTCTTGGTCAAAGCGGGCGGCGAAGCCCACACGCATTTTTCTTTGGTCAAAGGGTTTTATATTCTGTGCACCGCCTATGCGCTCTAGAACTTCCTGTTTGCCAAATGCCAGGCCTGAGATGTTGTAGATGGGAGCAGTCCAGCCTGCGATGCGCATGTGGGCAACCATCTCTTCGTTGGTGGCCAATACACCTGTTACAAATTGGTTAACCATCTTTTCATACGTTGACATCCACTCCGCCATGCCCCACACATGGACAAAATCGTCAGGGTCAATGGCCTGTGCAAGGCAACGAACAAACACACGAGGCCGCTGGTCACTAGGTATTTGGTCCATGATGTAAGGTAAGCTCTCGATACCGGGCTGAAACATGTCTTCAAAGTAGACGACATCTTCACTGGTGACTTCTCCGTTCCTCATTAACTGCACCAGATTCATCATCTGGCTCATTGAAAAATAACTGCGGCCGTGTGCATCCAACACTTGCCCAACACTGATACTTTGTGTGTTGTCAATGGTTGACCCAGGCACATAAACTACATCAAGGCCTCGTCGATCAAACACACGTCGATTCCATTCTGTAAGTTGTAGAGTATAGCGAGCTTCATAACTCTCTAACCCCATGTAGAATAACTTTCTCATATGTTGCGACCCAGTCTTCTAGCATCTTCAACCCACATGTTCTTGGCATTCTTGCCTTGGCTGAACTTGTTGTACTGTTGCCAGGCATAGGCCTTGAAGTTGAATAGATCTTCTTCACGGAATCTGTAGCCATAGTCTGCACAGAATTCTCTAAAGCGATCTAGTTCATCCATGATCTGTATGGCTCTGGGATTGGCTCGATATTCACGCTTGCCCATGTTGTTTCCTTTTAATATTTGATTGATAGGTTGGGGCGAGAAAGTTCATACTTGATAAGGCAACCGTTCTCACCATCCTCGGCCACCTCAATCCATACAGCACGTTCTGGATAACGTGCAGATATCTGTGTATATAGGTCATCTGCGATCATCTCGCAACTTTTCCAGTCCAAGGCTAGAACGGTATTGTTACCCGAATACAACGACTCGAGCCATCGCTTGAATTGGATGAACTCGATATCCCGGTCATTGTGCCACACATCGATCCACACCCGGAAATGAAAAATGTGCCTATGAGGACTAGCAAGAAACGCGACATCATACTCTCCTGCTGTATTTAACTTAGGATCGGTGGCCGCTGCTGGGTAACAGTGGATACCTTCACGTCTGAACGTGATCCAGATTTTACGTTCTGCTTTTTCTCGGATACGTTCTATGGTTTCTCTTTCGCTTTGTATCATCCTGCCGACCTCATTTCTTCAATCCACTCATCCACACGAACTTCGGCTTCCTCCTGTGTCATGGCCGGCACAGTGATACGGTAGGGTGTACCGGGTCGGTGACGGATGTCATAGCGTATGACCCCATCCAGGATCATGTCGTTTTCATCACGTAGCACTTCAAACTCTTGCAAGTTCTGCGCACGGTAGATCACTTGTTCTGCTAGTTCTTTCACGTTCATTTGATTACCTCATCTTGGGTGTATTTAGACCAGTCAGTGAATACCGACCTCCTTTGTAAGGCATGTAGGCTGTGACACCACACTCCGGGATTGGTTGCTGCAAAATCTCGATCATCCAATTTGAGTGTGGCATTGTAGCCAAGCTGGCGTATGTAAGGCAGTTTGACACTGAGCATGGGTATAAAGCGATCCAGTTCGACTAGACTGCTTTCCAACAAGCCCTCGGCACAGGTCACATCCAGATCCAAGGTACACCAAAATCCTGCGTCAAGGCAGTCGGTGATCATGGTCTCCCATGGTTGCCAACCATTGCCATCATTGACATCCAACTTAGGAAAGCTCTGATTGGCACCAAAGTATATGTGTGTGCAGGCATGGCGCCGTGCTTCTGCAATAATGTCTGTTGAATCTTGAACACCTATCACGAACAAGGTTCGCTGTCCGAATGCAGGTGAGTGTTCTACTTCAGTTCCTACAAACATGCTAACTGTTTCGTGCCCGTCGCGATTCATGATATGATCTTAGTTGTTTGGTGGAGACCAAGGTTCGAGAGCCCGGGCTGGATAAATTTGAACTGATCCTGATTCGGTCCAGCTTTCAACGGCATATCCTTCGGGTGTGAGTTTGGTACTGTAGGTGCCTACCACGGTTCCGTGCCATTGGCTTCCGGAGACTTTTTTCACTGTGTCGCCAAGAGTGAATGTGTTCATAGTGCTTGTTCATGTTGGAGTTGATCTAATCGGGCCTGTTGGTCCGGGCTGAAGTCTTCAACTAATTGTACACTGTCCTCATCTGTTTCGTCAACTGTTTCGAACAGGGCATCGAACATTGGTCGTCCACTCTTGGCCTTTTTGCCCTTGAAACCTCGGGTGCCAATGATATCCATCCAATACCGGTCATAACTTTCAATGATGGCTTCTGCGGTCGCACGGTCTGGCGTGGCAAATATTGCATCCACGATGTCACGGAAATACTTGTGATCGCCATTTTCGTTGCGCATCATGTAGGGATATTTGCCAGAATCATATTCTCTATTGGCCCTTTGTACTGCTTCAATGTGCATCCACACATTATGGCCCATTAATAATGCGTAACTGAAACTATCCCACGATGTTTTGCCTTCTTTGCCAATCTTGTTGAGGTCGCCGGGTTTGTAGATACAAATGTCTTTCATTTGCAACTGTTTACTGATTGGGCTTTCATCAAAGTGATCAATCAAGCCGTCAGCCACCACAGCTGGTCCAAATTGACGTGTGTCTGTGGCATATTTTTTGTCGTCCACGATGGGACTCATACGGTAACACCACTTGCCCTCGTGTGGAAGATCAATATGGTGATATACCTGTCCGTTGGCTGTGGCCAAGAAAGGGCTTGCACAGTCAAAGCTGATGGTAAATGTTGGATTAACATATTTTCTTACGGCACGTTGGATATCGGTAAGCAATACTGCCCACTCTAGTTTGCTGGTACCCAAGAAGTGCATCCAATCGTGGATGCCTTCTTTGAGAAAGCCATCATGCCGCAGGGCCACAAGTCTATGCAAGATCAAGTGTACGTCACACATGTTCTGACCGCCCATGGCCCATCCATCAAAGTGTGTGTCCGGATACTTGACAGGATCACAATACTCTTTCATGATCTCGTACCAGTCGTCGGCATTCTTGTGATTGTCGCCTTGTAATACGTTCAGTATTTTGGTACCGCCATTGGCTTTGCCTTTGCGATTGGCCATGAAGTATTCGTTGTTGTACTTGGTGGCGTCAATTGCCTGTTGCAGGGTTTTGATTTGACAAGCATCGGATGCTTTTTGATCATGGATTACCCAGGTTGGAATATCCAAGGTCATACAATAATCACTGACACTATCTAACCAAGTTAGCACTGCCTTGCGTTTGGTTTCAGCTTTTTTACAACCTGAGTTGGCCTTCCAGTCACCTTCCCACAGACCCTTGGCAATCTGGAATCCACCCGAGTCACCCAACA
>Ga0247843_1002390_pt1 | contig 34244 bp, 22 predicted proteins | sample LaCruzMarch2017__FD_192420 | JGI IMG/M metagenome (GOLD analysis project Ga0247843, IMG submission 192420) | Freshwater microbial communities from meromictic Lake La Cruz, Castile-La Mancha, Spain - LaCruzMarch2017_8m | ecosystem: Environmental > Aquatic > Freshwater > Lake | place: Spain... | reverse complement strand
ACGCTCATTTAAAGTAGATAAAAAGATCATAATTTTAACTTTTACATCATCGCTACATCTACCGTGTATCGATTACTGTAGGCCCTAGCCGTAGTCCCTGCCTAGGACATATATATGTTGGTACCCAAACGCGCAAAATCCCTGTGCGGGTACTGGGCGGCTAGTGCGCGTACTGGCAGGGTCCTGTACCCGCACTGAGCGTCTCTTTTTTGATTCGCCGAGTTTTCGAGGTTTGCTGTTGAGTCACGCTTAACGCTTATTTACCCGCCATAATTGTCGTTTGGATCTTCCCAACGTGCCGATGACTGCCGTTGACAGCCAGATTTTCGATTACCAAAATCAACATCCCCAACTCACTAAGGATAATTTATGATCGAGCCTTCTTTGATTCTCTCCGAACCCCCATTTGTCTCCACGATGGCATTGAAAGCATTGGAAAAGCCGCATTCGCTTACTGTATCTTCACCAATTTTAGAGTCCCACCCTTCATCACTGTGATTCCTGACTGCATGTTAGATACGTGTAAATCTACATTTTCCGTTGAAATTGCTGAGAACACGAGGGAGATACAAGATTATGCATTCTACAATTGCAATTACCTACGAAATGTGGCCTTTCCGCCCAATACTGTCTTTGGCTAGTCTTTGGTGATGATTTTCTGATTGGATCTACAAACACGGATCTTCTGCAGCTGTTTGGTTCAATAACAAGAATTATAAGTGAGCTGCAGCATCGATTTGATGGACTACCAATACACAGAATAGTCTACTACCAGTCGTATCATCAGGGGGTGCTACAGGACCTCATATCTGCAAGTAAGCTGGATCCAACGGGTAGTAACCAACACGATTGTCTTGGAATGACACCTTTACATATTCTGGCTTGCTCATCAGTCCATGATCTGGAGATGTACCGCCTAATAGTTGAGAAGTACCCAGAAAATCTCATTACTGAAGATAGATGGGGGGCGCTGCCACTATTGTACGCATTCTGGGCGGCTGCACCTAGTGAGATTATACAATTCCTTCTCAAAAGTTATCAATCACTCTACCCTGGCCATGCATTCAACTGGACAATGATGGTGGAGACAATTGCGAGGTGTGTTACACCAAAAGAAAGCATTGAGAATCTAATACGTTTGAAACAAATGCACTTTGCTGAGCAGCCACTTCATTGGGATTATCTGCTTGATGAATTTGTAAATGATCGTTCACATGTCACCTTTGGTGAATTACTGTTTCAAGAGAGACTGCAATTTCTGGTCATGTGCGGCATGTCATCACGTGTGGAAGCCCTTGCCTTCAAAGTTTTGCGTGATTGTATTACAAATATGATTCAGACTGCTGATTACAAACGGGATGAAGACAACCGTCCTATTTTGCATGAAATTCAAGGAAGAATTGCCTATTTCGAAGATGAGCTTCCTAGGCTGAAGGAGACAACAACCATGCTTGAGCTTGCATTGTGGAAAATGAAGATGAGCGGAAACGGCCACAGCAACAAGAATCAGACTCATTGCCAAAAGAAAATTAAGACTGATGAAGCAAGCATTCGAAGACAGTGTCGTAACACCTGTGGGGCTGATATTATGATTGGACTTGTCTTGCCGTTTCTGATTCCTACTTAGATGTAGCTCTGACATTGGCTTTGATGAGATGCGATAGTCCTAGGAATCTATGTCGTCTCTGGCATAGTGATAGCAATATGAATAATGGTATGCACTCAGGATACAATCTCTCTTCTTTTGTCCACCTCTAAACTCAGCTCAAGTGTTCTCACCATACCCAAAGGTCAAAAATTTAGGTCTAACAGTGTTAAGGTCAGAGGTAGTGATAGTCTTTAGCTTCATGGTTGCTGTGACTCTCATCGTTGAATGTAACTGCGTCTCCAGGGGTCTAACAAAAATACCCAGACAGTGCAAAATTAAAAATTACCTCCTTTTACTATATTTACGTGGACTATCGGATTGTAAGGACTATGTACGACTTGTAAACTTTGTGAGACCTACCTACCTAGCTAGAGGTAGATTCTAACGTGAAGACGACGAAGGCGAGCAGAGGAGAGCAATTGGGGGATGCTGCTTAGGAATTGGCTTGTATTGTCTATTATTATTATTATTGCCATCACTAGCTCCTTTGACGTCAACAACGTCGTTGCTTCGGCATTTACACTACAAATGGGTAAGTGCACTGTTTCTGTTTCCCTAGATTCGTCATTGCGAAGGTTCTATTCTGTGTGGGATATTTCCAAAAGAGACGGATGAATCATCGTTCATCATTATATTATTGATCATTAGTCCCCTGAAACCCCTTTCATTATCTTTTATCGCCACAGGTTTACTAAAAGTAGGTGTACCACAACCATGGGAAAAGTCGAAGAAGAATCTAAACTATGTACGTGAGGCGGGGGTACGACAATTCATATCGACTTATAATCGTGTTAAGGATTTAAAGGGCGATGAATTATTATGGGGGGATGAGATTGAATATGGGATATTTGTCCTTGATCATGAAAATAAAAAGATACGACTCAGTTTGCGAGCCAAGGAGCTCATGGACAACCTCAATAAGAATGAAGAGATACATACCTACGAAGCTGAGGGGTGTAATTGGGTACCCGAATATGGAGCATGGATGATCGAGGCTACCCCGTCACGTCCATACACTGGATATAGCTCGGATTTACTCCGTGTCGAACGGAATATGCGTCTACGTCGGAAACGTCTACTCACGGGATTGAAGGAGAATGAAATTGCCCCAACTGTGGTCGTTTTTCCCATGCTTGGGGCATTAGGGAATGATAGTTCAATCCCACCCACAATTGTGGGTGGACCTGTTACTGAAAGTGATTACATTAGTGATGGTATCATTAATCCACATCCACGATTTGCTGCACTATCTGCCAACATTCGTAAACGAAGGGGGGAGAAAGTTAATATCCGTGCACCATTGTTCCATGATACTAATACTCCAGAGTATGTTGGTTTGAGTGGCTTGACGCCCAGTTTGGACTGCTGTAACGAAGAAGATAGCATGTTACTTTGGAGATTTGGTATGGGTGATTCATCGAGAGAAAAGTATGGCAATGATTTCGTTATTGTTGGATGCTCAACTTCGACCAAATTGTTCAACGAAGACGGCGACCCTGTAACATTGGAGAAGTGGCTTGTGAATGTAGACTGCGTCGGGTGCCGGGGACTTTACTATCGTAGTGCACCAGGGGTTATTGTGGCCGATGCCGATTGGCCGAGGAACGGTGATGTCGTTGTGGGGAGTGAAATTCCGAATGTCCCAGGTGAGGGAGGATAGAACATCTTAGTACCATATTTCTCATTGTACTTTTTTTCATGAACTGACTTACTTCCATTTACCGTTTGCAGGATGGATAAGATTGCAGAATGGGTATTACCTCCCTATTACAAGTGATGACAGATTGATCACATTCCTTCACAAAGTCTCAGCAGAAACACCCGCAAGTAATAGACAAAGTAAAACCCTCGGATCTGAATCACCCAAACTCAGAAGTGTTGATTCAGTATCATCTGTGTTAAAGCTAGCTATCGACAAGCTTGCTCTTGAGTCTACCGTTGATGATACAGATCATGTATTCAACGTTCGGCCTGCCGTTCACATGGATGCAATGGCGTTTGGGATGGGATGCTGTTGTCTCCAGATAACATTCCAGGGTACTGATGTTGATGAAAGTAGATTCCTATATGATCAACTCGCGGTGATGGCCCCAATCATGATGGCGCTGACAGCTGCCACACCTGTGTTGAGGGGAAGGCTTGTTGATACTGATTGCCGTTGGGGTGTCATTGCTGAGTGCGTGGATGATAGGAGACCGGGAGAACGTGGTCGTAGTGGTGGTCCTCCTCCAGACCCTGATGTGGCCGGAAAAGGCTACAGGAGATTGTACAAAAGTCGTTACGATTCAATTTCCACGTATTTGTATCAGGGAGCTTCAACTGAAGAGAGTATAATGAGCAATCGCATTCTCAACATGTACAACGACATCCCTGTGCCCGTTGACGAAGACAAGTATCGTGATCTAAGAGAGGCAGGCATTGATCCATTGCTTTCACAACACATTGCTCACATATTTACGAGAGATCCGTTGGTTATCTTTGATGGTGCAGTAGAAGAGGTGGATGATGAAACCCAAACTGAGCATTTTGAGAACATTCAAAGTACGAATTGGCAAACTGTACGGTGGAAGCCACCTCCGCCACGCAAAAGCCCGAATGATCCTCACATTGGTTGGCGTACTGAGTTTAGAAGTATGGAGATACAGCTCACAGATTTCGAGAATGCCGCGTTTACGACCTTCATCACGTTACTAACTCGCGTCATCCTTACCTTTGACTTGAACTTATATATTCCATTGAGTCGTGTCGATGCCAATATGCAACGTGCACATGGTCGTAATGCGGCCGTAAAAGGCAAGTTCTTCTTCCGTCGTCACATGGCACCATTGGAAACAGGAGATGATGGCTTTGGGGAGCAATATGATTCCATGTTCAGCACCACAGGCGATGCGAGGAAGATTAAGCATATGGCAACTGTATATTCGGAAGGCAATCTTGAGGGAATGCAAAATAGTAATGACACCAATTCTGATGACGTGGCAGCGGAAGGCATTAGTTCTACAAGACGTGTTGCACCGAATGCATCTGGTGGAGCTGAGGAAAATTCATATGCGGAAATGACCATTGCCGAGATCATGACTGGAAAGGGTGATTACTTCCCAGGCCTCATCCCATTGGTGTTTGCCTACCTTGATCACATCCAGTGCGACTATCTTACCATGGAGCGCATGACTAAGTATCTTGACTTTATTGAGAAACGAGCTACTGGTAAACTTGTTACTCCTGCCTCATGGATACGCAACTTTATTCGGAGTCATGAAGATTACAAATTCGACTCTGTTGTCACAGATTCGATAGCGTGAGTGTTTCCTAGAATATTATATATATATATATATAATTTATATATATATTCCTTTCATTTATTTGATAATTCTAACCCCATATGTGTTGTTGCAGGTACGACCTTATGGTGGCATGCAACGAAATCGGCCTGGGTAAGAGGGCAGCACCCGAGTTGCTTGGAGATGTGGTAATAAGACCAATACTCGAATCAGAAGCATATCAGACAAAACTTGATTCCAAGCGCGTTACTAATAAACAAGTCTTGTCGTTACTTGAAAGATACTCATCACGTAAGAATTTTGGTAATGATGGACACAAACGTCGACCTTCAATGAGTTTCAGTTCCCAGACTGTTTCGGCAGAAGAGTATTCTATTGAAGCACTTCTGTCAGAGGATTCTCAAATTTGAGATCCCCCGAAAACAGTATATGAATAACTGATTTGATCTCCAGAGAGTGTAGGTATGTGCTTAGATAGAGGAAAGGGGGATGCATAGAGACCAGTATGATTGAAGGGATGTGTAATCTTACTTTACGTACTTATGTCAAAAGTCCACCATTCTATCTCCAACTCATCTCAGTTATCAATTATACCCTTCTCCTTGTCTTATTCAATCCTTTATAGCATGTAATGAAAGAACTTAGCCTGATGTTTCCCCCTCTCTCCCTCGACACGTTCAACAATTTCATTCTTTGACAACCATCCCCAATCACTAATACCATTCCCCTTCTTCTCTTCCACAACCATCTCCTCCTCCTCTTTTTTCTTCTTCCCTTTCTTCGACACTACTGCTGCTGATGCAGCTTCTGATGATGATTCTGATAGTATTACATCATTACTCACATCCCCACTATCATGCTGTACCCGATAGTAGTATATCCTTTCGCCATAATAGTTCTCGCGAAATTCGGCAGGTAACTTGGGATTGTAAACACGTAAATTCACAGCCATGGGCGCATTACCCGGACACCATATCTTTAAATTTGGACCAGCCACATTTAACACCGCACGTTGCGCCACGGCCAATAATGTTTCATCGTCAGATGTTGCTATTGCACTGGGTAGTGTCCAACGCGGTATATTAGACATGGTGCCCTCACTCGTTGATTGTATGGCCAAAAAGACGGAAGTTTTTAACTGACGATCAATTGTATGGATATTACCAGATTTATCTGCCTCAGTTTCACGGGGTGCTGGTGTGAATGGTAAACCAGCTATAGTATACATATATGATGATGAGCATGTTAATATATTGAACATATACACGAAGCACACACACGAAAGTGAACGAAATGATTTTGATTTGCAAAAAAAAACATCAGAACTCTTACCTAGTAGTTCCTCATCCGTGGGTACAATATGATCCTCTGGTTTATCCATGGCATACATAAATCCAGACTCTTCTGGATACTCCTTACCATATGTTAATAACCAATCACGTAAATTAATATACTCCTTTTCCCAATCATCCATATCTTCAGTCACGATGGGGATACGTTCTACCATTACCGCGACACGTGTACGCCATCCCATATTTGCCTTTTTGGCAGACCGTAATAGGTGGTCATGATAGAGTAATTCTCCGTCATACCAAGAACGGAATAATTTCTTTTTGATGTCTTTTTCAGAGTGTGAACGACGGGTGGACAAGTTGGCTAATCGTGTTTGTGCACGTTCATATGTCTCACGACGTTTTTGCTTCGCCGCGTCTTTACGTTCCTGGTAGGACATTGTTGCTGTATCATCTTCTTTTTTCGCGCTCGTCGTCTTGACCTTCTTGGCAGTGGGTGTGGCTGCTGCGGAGGCGGTGGTTGCCAATAAGGAGCGTTGATGTTTATTCATGATGCCGAGGGGTGTGGGCGAGGAGGAGGCGAGCAGTGCGGAAACCGCATTTTTCAGTACCTGACTATTACTACTGCTACTCCTCCATACGACGATGCCATAATTGTAACCACCAAGCGACGTCGTACGTCTTGCGACTTGGCCGAAACCGATGCTCGTCAACATGGTGCACGGGCACATCTGAAGACAAGCTTTGAGCTCAAACGCACTTAAGGGGCTTTCTACTCGGAGTCATGGCAACCTCGTCACCCTTCCGAGCTGACGCCCTAGCTGGGAAGATTGCCATCATCACCGGTGGTGGGAGTGGTATATGTTACGGCATCACCAAGGAACTGCTACTGCACGGCTGTTCGGGAGCTGTAATATGCGGTCGTAGAATAGACTTTCTACAAAAGTCATCCATCGAATTATCAAAACTAGTAAGTGGAATTGCGTGCCTTTACAAGGTCTGTGATGTACGTAATGAGGATGCATGCAAAGACGTCGTTGACTATACAATTGAAAAGTTTGGTAAAGTTGATATACTAATCAATGGCGCCGCTGGGAATTTCTTAGCTGAAGCTGGAACTAGTTTAACACCGCGGGGATTTCAAACAGTGTTAGATATTGATGCACGAGGTGTTTATAATATGTGTTATGCCGTCTATCCTGCCATGTCCAAAAGTATTAGTAGTAGTAGTAGTAGTAGTAGTAGTGGTGGTGGTGGTGGTGGTAGTAGCGGTGGAAATATTATTAACATCTCCATGACATTACACTATGGGGCTACATGGTATCAAACACATGCATCGGCTGCCAAAAGTGCTATTGATTCTATTACACGTAGCCTGGCATTGGAATGGGGACGTGATAATATACGTGTGAATGGGATTGCACCTGGACCAATCGCGAATACTCCCGGCACGACGAAACTTGCACCTGGGATGACATCCGACGATGTTGAGGATATGATTGCCGAGCGAGTACCCATAGGACGATTAGGGACAGCATTTGATATAGGGATGGCAGCAGTCTACCTATCATGTGATGCGAGTGGCAGTTATGTAAGTGGAACGACACTTGTGGTGGATGGTGCTGAATGGTTATATAAACCACCCATGGTCCCCCGTGAGATGGTTGCTGAATTATCAAGAAAGGTTGAGGCAAAGAGTCGTGCATTACGACCAGAAGAGGTGACTACCAATATTAATTCCAAGCTGTAATTTAAACATTAAGGTATTGTTACCAATTAAGATACAATCAAGAGCAGGTTGATCAATGTTTTCCTTTCTTCCGTTTTGAAGTCAAAGTAGTTTTTTGGTGAAAAGGGGAGTAACAGTATACCAATCTTTCTATTCCAGTTTCAGTAATCAAAGAAAGATTACCTCATCAGAGGTGGCCATATTCCGCCCAGCACTCAGCCTCCTTTGCTCCACCACCATTCAATACATTTATATATCCATTTTTAATAAGATATTCCTTCGCTAACTGTCCACGTCCACCACCACTACAGTGTGTAATAATTGGTGTATCATGCTCAATACCTTCTGGTAACTCCATGGACAACGTTTCACGATTCCATGGTATATTAATTGCCATATTACGAAAATTCGTTGATTTGTTTGGAAAACCAGTCGTTGATGCATCTGGTTCGCGAACATCAATAATTAATAATCGTGATCCAGCAGATTTGACGAAGATTTTTAATTCATTCGGTGTGGCTACTCCTTCCTTCATCTTGATGGGTTCCGGAGATGACGATTGTTGTTAGGTACAAAGCGGCAGACTGTCGACGGTTCTCTACGTGGCTGAACTCCCACCTTGATGATACTAAAAAGAGTGAAGATTTTTTGGTATCTTTGGTTCGATAGGAGCTTCGCCTCTAAAAAGGAAAAGAGCGCATTTTCTTTTGCCGTCATTTTTTTGTACTCACGACGGCGCTTATTATCCAGGTGAGCACGACAATTAATTCTTGCTCAATAAGGCAGAGGCTGTGGTGGTATCATCTTGCTCGTGATGATGCGCGATGGCAATTGAATCTGGGGATGTAGCCACAACAATGCGGGGAACGACTACGACTAACCGAACGAGAACCGACGTGACACGTGACACGTTGGCAATGAACAACAACGAGGGAGGAACGTCTTGTTACATTGATGGACTACTGCACTGTTGTTATACAAAATTCACACGACTAAAAGGCTTCACACTCACATTATTTAATTTTGCTCCTCCATCATCGTCTATCCGATAGCACAGAAAGAGTAACACGCAATAAGTAGAGGTATTATCATCATTACATTCCAGTCTACGTATATCATGTCACTCACACCCAAGGCCATCTCGGCCATGTTCCGTATGAACGGATCACAGGACAATCCAGCATTTTCCCCAGTATTGCAGGTTATACACTTGAAGAAGATTGAAAATAAGGGGGGTGGAGATGAACGATGGAAGGTATGTCTATTAGAGCGTGTGATATATCTTGACGTTATTTCATTTTTTCCCCTACACATTCATTCGCACCCACCCCGTCTCTCCCCAATTAATATTATTCTTTGTGCTGCCAGATATTCTTATCCGATGGTATACACTTCCTATCGGGGATGTGTGCCACACAGCTCAACCCACTTGTACATTCTGGCATTATTGCCCAGTACTGCGTGCTTAATGTATCCGAATTCATTGTTAATACACTCGGGAGTGGTGTAAAGATATGCATCCTACTTGGATGTGAGACGGCTGGTCCGAATCCGGGTGATAAAATTGGTACGCCCGTGGATATTAGTAAGATACCTGGTGGTCCACCACCGGTAGAAACGAATAACAACTTTGGTAATAGCAGTGGTGCACAGCCCATGTATGGTGGTATGCATGGACAACAACAGCAGGGGGGTGGTAGTCGAGTCCCTCCTACCAATTCCTACGGTGGTGGGGGTGGTAATCCCTACGGAGGAGTCGGTGGTGGGGGATCGAACAATCGCTTTGGTGGAGGAGGAGGTGGTGGTGCATCCTCGGCACCCATCGTACGTACCTCTGGTACTGGTCAGCCAATCACGCCCATCTCTGGATTGAATATGTATTCCAACCGTTGGACGATACGTGCCAAGGTATCGGGCAAGTCGGACATAAAAACATGGAGTAATGCCAAGGGCGAGGGGTCACTCTTTAGCATGGAACTATTAGATTCGTCAGGTGATGTTCGGTGCACATTCTTCAAGGAGGGGGTAGATAAGTTTTACAACTTTCTTGAGGTGGGAAGAGTGTACACCTTCTCGGGTGGACGACTTAAGGTTGCCAATATGCAGTATAATAATTGCAAAAGTCAATTTGAGATAACATTTGATCAGAATTCGGAGATCCATTTGGATGAAACTGGTCCCGCCGATGACATACGTGATTCGTATGAATTTGTGAAGATTGATCGTCTTGAGGTCGCAGAGCCGAATTCCATGGTAGATGTGTTAGCGGTGGTGAAGCATGTGGGTGATCCGGCAAGTATTGTGAGTAAGAAAAGTGGAAAGGAGCTTGTTAAGTGTGAATTAACAATTGAGGATGATTCCGGTGCCGAGGTCCGGCTTACCATGTGGGGCGATGCCGCACAACAGGCACGTGATCGATTTTCGGGCATGCCCGTGGTGGCATTCAAGAGAGCAAAAGTGAGTGACTACGGAGGACGGACGTTGAGTGGGAGTGGCTTCGAGGTAAATCCGAGCATCCCCCAGGCCAACTCGTTGAAGCAATGGTGGTCAACGAATGGTAACAATGGCAGCTCAACGACCCGTAGCCTGTCGACGACTATGGGTGGCAATCGTGGTCCTGACCCCTTTGAACAACGTAAGTTTATCTCTGCCATCAAGTCGGAACAGATGGGGTACAATGATAAGCCAGACTGGCTAAGCTTTAAGGCGACAGTCACCTTCCTGAAGAAGGAAAAGCAGGGCGACGAGGGGGCGTGGTACACAGCATGTGCCAATGCGGATGATCCGTGCAAGAATATGTATAAGGCAACACAAACGTCGGATGGGAATTGGCATTGTGACAAGTGTATGAAGACATATGAGAACTGCGTCCGGCGTTTCATCTTCTCGGGTACGGTCGCAGACGATACCTGCACGTCTTGGGTGTCAGTATTCAACGAACAGGCTGAGATTATCCTTAATGGTGCAACGGCGAATGATTTGTACGCACATGTTGTCAATGGAGATGGTAAGGATCTATATGACTCGACATTTATGAAGGCCACGTACACGGAATGGATCTTCAAATGCAAGGTGAAGCAAGAGTTGGTAGGGGATGAGCAGAGGGTGAAAACGTCGTTGGTGGCTCTTAGCCCGGTCGATTATGTCGTCGAAAGTCGTAACCTCTTGAAAGCATTAGGCGTACAGTAATCAGCCTCTATTTGGATAGTAAATTATTAAGCTAGTCTATTTCATATTATCAATGTTTAGCTGTCTACACAATGAGTTTGAACAAAGAAGGAAAATTGCTCTCTATACTATAAAACACGCACAGCACTTAGATATGATATCGATCGATGCATCATTCATGGTGCAGTACCAACCGACAGATAATGGAGAGGATGGCCCTCAGGAAAAACAGGTTGAGAGAGATTGTAAGCTGGAACCTCAGGCTCGTCATTCGTTGGACTGTAAGTTGGGTAAGTTGAAATCTCTTCAGCAATCGTGGAATCCGTCCCATCAACAATATCTCCGTTATGCGTGTTAGGGTTTGAGTAATGGTTACCGTTAGACCAGCTGGCAGACCACTCATTGGGACCGGCCCTGACAATGGTTGCACCCCATTCGCTAGCAGTATCTCCCGTACCAGATCCACCACCAGATTTGGAGCCCTTGCTATATAAGCCTGAACCCTTGGAACTCTTTGAGTAGCCACTGCCCGCAGAGCCAGATCCACTACCACCAGATTTTGAACTCTTGGACAAGCCTGAGCCCGCACCAGCCTTGGATTTGGAGCTCTTGGAGCCTGATGATGATCCCGAACTAGATCCACCAACAGACTTGGATTTGGAACTCTTAGAATAGTCACTGCTACCAGAGTTCACCAAACCACCAGATTGCCATCCATCTTCGTCATCGTATCCTTCACACTTATGCTGGCTCACCCTTGAGTATTCATCGACAAGCTCATCGCCCTTCATGATGGATGTCAGCTCAGTGCAGACGAGGATGCACACCTCTGGATATCCAGTGACCACCTCCTCACAATCAGTTTGCACATGTTTCGTATCTCCAACTTCGTGTTGCCAACTAAAGAGTTTGCGTGGGACTTCACGAGCGTCGAATGCTTCGAGTAACATACGCATCGAGCCGTCCTTGGACGTCTTTGCAAACCCTTTACCTGATTTGCTGGCGTCATTATTGCGTCGCAAAATGTTCTTCGTAGGACGATCTGCATTAATCGCGATCGATGTAAGATTGATGATAGCCAAATAGATAATGATAGCGCTAGTGTAATTGACCATGATGTTTCGTTGTGGAGTGAATAGGCGGAGGATGCGAGAAGGTGAAGATCCTCAGTTGATGTTGGAATTTTATGAGACTTTAATCATCAACAGGAGATGCAGTAAATAGTCCATGTTGTCCCAACTGCCAACGCACTGAGATGGTCGTGTGTACGGCACACACGAGCCATTCGACAATTTTCACATCATTGTGGTTGAGTCGGGACTAATCGATTCATCCTTCGAACGGATTTGACCTCCTCTGTCACCGTCCTCACAACACACCCACGAGTCGATGATGCCATCGTCGCTTTGTCATCTTGGTCGTGTCGATTCGTGCCCTCCTGAGAGAATAGCCCAAAGCAAGACCGTGTATGTTTGTGTCCATTGAATTTTTTGAGCACACAAGCCGCCACAGGAAGAAGTGAGCATCAAGCCCATGTCTGAACCTATCATTATCAGCTCATAATTTCTCAGCAAAAATTGCTCTCTCTTCACTCCAGCACATTCGAAACAACAACAGCAACAGAATGTACTTCTCTACAAGCGCTGCGACGTTGTTGGCCGTCATCATCAATCTCTCATCTACTGCTGGGATCAATGCAAATCAATTGCTTCGACGGAGCAATGACGTCGACGCACGTAAAATACCACGCAAACTCTACGGATGGGGACAAGGAACAACCACAGATGTGCAAACTGATTGTGAGGAGGTCATTGCAGGATGGAATGAGATATGCATCCTTGTCTGCACGAAGGTAACATCCACCATGAAAGGCGACGAACTTGTCAATGAATATTCCAGCGTGAGCCAGCAAAAGTGTGATGGATATGAAGACGAGGATGGATGGCAATCTGGTGGCTTGCTTGGCTCTGTCAGCAGCGACTATTCGAAGAGTTCCAAATCCAAGTCTGTTGGTGGCTTTGGTTCGGGATCATCCTCAGGCTCCAAGAGCTCCAAGTCCAAGTCTGGCGGATCTGGATCATACTCTGGTTCCAAGAGTTCCAAGTCTGGGGACGCTGGTTCATACTCAGGCTCGTCTAAGAGCTCAAAATCTGGCAGTGGCTACACAAAGAGTTCCAAGGGTTCAGGCTCTTACAGCAAGAGTTCCAAGTCTGTTGGTGATGGAGCTGGCTCGGTAGATACTGCTAGCGGCTGGGGTGCAACCATTGTTAGGGCAAGTCCAAATGAGTGGTCTACCAGCTGGTCTAATGGTAACCATTACCCAAACCCTAACATCAAGCAAGGCGGCTACTCTAAGAGTTCCAAGGGCTCAGGCTCGTACAGCAAGAGTTCCAAATCTGATGGCGTTTCTGGCTACTCAAAGAGTTCCAAGGGCTCAGATTTTTATAGCAAGGTTTCCAAATCTGGTGGTGGTGGCTCTGCCTCAGAGGACACTGGCTACTCCAAGAGTTACAAGTCTGGCGGTGGTGGATTCGGCTCAGCGGGCAATGCTTGGAGTGCACCTATCGAATGGGTGTCAACTCCTGATGGAAATCTTGCTGGTGGTTGGTAGTATAGGTGGTGATGCGTTCTCAGTCTCATTTTGTTCACATTGCTTAGATGATTGTTTGATATGGGTATTTGTTTTGTGTATGGATGGAAGATCATCTTCCCTTTTTTGTCGCTATGGGTACTAAGTTTCGTGTTTATTCGTACATTAATGTGCTTAGTTGGTAATATTACTAGAAAACTAATTATAGAGGAAGCGTAACTTTCTTTCATAAAATTGTGTACTATCCATAATGTCGAAAGTGTGAGAAGGTATCGGAATAATCAATCTATTATTTAATATCCTGTTCTTGTGTCTTCTTTTTTGTTGCAGTCAAGCTAACAGCAGTCTCATTAGCCTCCTCTTTCTTTTTCATCTTTTCAAGACGAAGTTTTTCTCTCCGACGTGAGCCATCTGCTACAAGCTCAACTTCATATCGTGGTACAATACTTCGGCTTGCATCTATCCCACCATCATAACATAAATGACAATCAAGTGGCGAATAACCAAAGTACCTTTCCATATCCCAATCTATCTCCCTTTGTGCAATTGTCCATTCCTCATATGACAAACATTGTTCCACATGTTTCTTTGCACTTGGTTTACGTAATTGATAATGTTCCTTTAATGATAGATTATATTGCTGTACTATATTCGTAATAAACATTTCAGGTGATAATTCCAATTCATGCAATCGTACAATCTTGACATTGTGTGGTACTGTATCAATAATTTGTTTCATGATCTCCAACTTGTGTTTGCGTAAATGAAATACATTACGATAGGGTGTAAACTTTATTGTTCCACTATCAGGAGCAATGCTTAAATTACGATAATTGGTGGATTCTGTCCAATCACCCCATGGTAATGTAAAGTATTGTGCTAATGTGTAATTCGTACGTAATAATCTTTTATGATCTAATCCAACTAATTCAGTGTTACCTGGACCACCACAATCAAGTGATATATTCGTTGGATTGCACATATGATATGGCATACGTTTCATAGCCTCGGCCCAATCACATGGACGTCGTACAACTAGTAGCCATACAATGTCGGTGCGTTGCTTTAGTTGCTGTAATTCATGATGAGTTAGTAGACTATGACGGAGCATATGTTTATGTTTTAATATGGGTATATCACTTGCAAAGTATTCATGTGTTTTTTGCTTATCCACTGCATTCGGTGGCTCGAATGCCGAGCGGAGTGTACCAGATACATAATTGGTACCAGAATTTCGCTCACCGAGTACATACATGGACGTAGGTTGCGGTGGGTGGAGAAATGTCGCCGTCGTCGCTGAGCGCCGTGCTTTATGAATAATATCGTCGTCGTCATTAGCGCCACCATCGTCTCGATCATCCTCTGCGGCGATGTAATGATCCTTCCGCACGACAAAAGGTGCGTCGAAACTGTAGTCAGCAGTGTTGCTGTTGATGTTATTGCATGGCAATGTCGTCCAAAGTGCCTGCTGTATACAGGAGAGGGACACTACCAACAATAGTACTGCTAGAAATAATCTCTTCTTCGCCGCGTAGGGGCAATTCAACATGGTACGATAGGATACAAAGAATGGCGCGGCTCATGTCGTCTGGCCGTCACCACGAGACATACGATTCTTTTCTCTTCCAAAGAGAACAATGTTTGGATATCAACACACAATATTTTGAGAGACATTTGTATCAGCAGGACGAACGACCATTCCTTGGTGTTGTTCTTTTGCAACATTGAATCTACAGCTTTCTACTCTCCTCAATGCAGAGGTGTTGTTCTTTTTGGAACATTGTGATGATGTGACATCGGATCCTAGGTAATCTGACAGCTCAGCAGAAGTACTAAATATTGTATCTAACTTATCATTTTCTTTTCTATTACCTTACATTATCTAATTAAAAAACAATTTATCAAGCTCTCGGTAACTGCTTTACAATATAATACAGAAGCCCACCAGCCATAATAAGGTATGATCTGTACACAGTGTTGAAACATTTGGAATAATCATATCATTTCATCGCATTCGTGTCTCAAGTCTTATTCAATTCTTCATACTTACTATCAGATTAGTAGGAGAAACTCATGCTCATCAGTGACTCTTCAAGATCATAGGAAAAACTGCTTGGGAAGCTCATGCTCATATCATCAACTGGGAGTTGCTCATCAATAATATCTTTGCAGAAATCCGTCAAAAGAACAGGCTGAACCAAGGCGAAAAAGTCTAATTCACCACATCCTCCATGATCAGCACAACATTCATCACCAGTTGCATATGCATCACCAATTGGGAGACTTCCATCGTAATAATACATAGCTGCTACGATGGAGCACATGCGTCCACACTGACCTATCTTTATCCCCATGATATCCATTTCATAATAATAAAATGGTTCTTCCTCGCAGACAAGTCGATCCATTAAGCAACGTTGATCGGCATGGAAGCAATGACCAGGTACACTTGCCTCGGGATATTCAGCACAACAATCCTCTGCTGTTGTGAAGGGTTCACTTGCTATATCTCCTAATTGCATTTCGGGTGAATCACAACCACTAGCGCATACTCCCATATCCTGAAGAGCTAATGGAACGTCTAGGTCATCACCGAAGTTGTTGTATAGGTAGAATGGCTGTGTCAAATAGTCGCACTTCTTATCCAACGTCGAATCTGGTTCCTTGCTAGCCTTGCCTATCTTACTACTACCGCCTTCTTCGACTGCTCCCATTCCAGTACGACCCTCGACGAGTGTACGCCGTATCCTCATGTTCATGTTTTTGTAATGATAATGTTGCTCGACGAGCGAACGCAACCTGTCCTGATGTCGGAACAGAAGATGGCTCTGCTGCTGACCATTTGTCATTCCGGCCGACGTTACGACAACAACCGCACTGACAACAACAGTAGTGATTGCTTTCATATTGTTGCGATGTATGGTGGTATGTGGTATGAGACAACGAGATGGGAGTTGTAGCTATCGTTAAGGAGGCATGGCACGAAGTTTGGAGACGGGTTCGTATCGTGTGATGTGAATCTTTCCAAAGACAGGAGATCGGTCTCTCCCGCAAAATGCAAAATCCGAACAAGACCAAAACATACTATCATATCTACATACACCTCTCCTCGGCCTCTCCGTCCGTGGCTATGGAGTCGTTATTACCACCGTCGTCGTCCCAATGGGCCAATCATATCGTTGGACGTTGGTGGGAGGTATTTTGGGAGCCGACAGCAACATCATCGTCATCGGAAGAAATGGTTGTGGCCGCAGCGACGGTCGACGACGAGAATGAAATCCGAAAAGGTCGTGCGACTACTAGTAGTTCGCTACGCTACCACCCACCCCATGATCTTCCATTGGACGGTTCGGCATTATCACTCGACCGCCACCACTCGCCTTCGCATACCGAACCTCGGCAAGATGAGACGCCATCGCCGCAACTGCAGCAAATTAATGTACTATTTACGACACCAGCAGCGCTCGGGGTGGCGCTCGTACTTGTTAATGATACACAAATTATAATCAAGGGAATAAATAATAATAATAATAATATTGGCGTATCATCATCCAGTTCTTCTTCGGCATTAGCCTGTCTTCGACCGAATGATATATTAGTGGGTATTAATGGAACAAGGTTGGATGACCTATTGGGGAGAAAGGTGGAAGGACAAGAGGCATTACAAGAAATTATACAATTGTTAACCACACAGCGTCGACCAATGTTAGTCATGTTTGAACGATGGGTTCATAATCCAGCAGCATCAGCGACTGTGCTATTGAGTAGCAATTGTGGAATGAGCGATGTTAAACAAAATAGTGATAAAGCTACCATCACCGCGACCTTGGCTTCTAATTGTAATGCCACCGCCAATGATGATAACGACGAGGAGGATTTAAATAATGATAATAATAGTACTTCAGAAACTGATGATGATATTGATTGGTATGATGCCAAGGTATTATCATACAATGACAAAACTGGCAAACATACAGTCTACTTCCTAGGCAGTGAAACATCTGTCACATATGAAATGGTACTATCGATGAAGATTGTACGACCAAGTGTTAGAGCATGGACGAAACGTACATTGGCATTGTTAAATTTGAATGCGAAGGAGGAAATTATCACTGGTAATATAGAAAATTATCTTCCATCGAGTACGGAATTTCTAAATGATACAATAATACAACAGTCGGAACGAACCAAATTCACCAATGGTATTACCAATAGTACAAACAAAGTCTTGGCTCAGGTGTTGGAATATAAGATACTATTGGCGAAGCAGTTGTATCTTGCTACCAATCTATCACCACCAAATGTTGAAGAGGAGGATGATGAAGACAACATCGACGATGATGATACTGGTCCAGGTCCATCCGCAGACTCAAATTATATTAAACATTTGTGTTCTTGTATAAAAGAGTCTGAGAAGACATGTACTTGGCTATTGGGGGAATCAATCATACTTGACGTTATGAACGATACAGAAGGAATTGGAGCAACAACGACAAGGGAAAATATACTTAGTTTCCTTGTCAATGGCGCAAGATTCCTAAATAGCATTCTGTCTTTTGACCCAAATTGTAAAGTTGGCGCTGTGATTCATCGAGGTACTTCTCGACGCAGTACCAAGAAACGACGTGTGGGAAATAGTCATGCAATTGATGATAAAGCATTTGAAGGTTTGCTTTCGAAGGCGTTATTATTCAACGAATCACTAGGTACGACACTGAATCAATTGTTTGAGAAGTCATCATCAACATTGGTTATTAGTCATGTTTGGATCGCGATTACTCTTAGTAATATACTATCAACATTATTTCATGATTTCTGGGAGCCTCTAATATGTTGGACCCGCAAATCAGATGCAATGATAAATGTGACTTCCTCTGGACAATTATTCAGTCTTGACGATATCGAGTGGCATATCCAACAAACCAAAACGAAGGAAACGAATCTTGCCTCGATTGATGTAAGTGTTTGGATCACAAAGTTAATAACAAAGCTCAATCAGGCACTTTCATTTGAGATGGAAGTATGGAATGTCATTCGGACCTGCACACAGCCTGTTGTTGTGGCTGGGCTCACTCCGGGTGAAGATAATGATGAATGTCTATTAAACCTTTATAGGTTCAAGGAATACGTAACAAATGATCCGATTATGCGGAACATTAATCCATTAGGGAAGTGTGGGAATGGATCTGGATCAATAGTACCTTCCACAATTCTCACTCGGGGCACGATCGACGATGCAATTACTGTGAGGCGATGGATACTCGATTTTAATCATGCCAAAGTTGTTCGTGAACGGATTGGCTTTGTTAAAGGTATTATTGAGCGCTACTCAATTTTACCACAGCTACCAACTCCACCACCGTTAGCAAGAATAGTTACACATCCATCAGCAATACTCGCAGCCAGTATGAAAGATTCAATAACAATGCTATCGTCTCACTGTTACTCATACAATCATATCATTGGTAGTGCAGCGGATAAACTTAGGGGTAACGAGATCTCTACGAAGGAAGGGCTTTCAGTAGCATTAGCTGAGCTGACACGCTTGCCAGTCTTATCAATCGTAGAAGAAAAGCTGCATTTGCGCGAGGAGCTGATTGAGTGGAATAGGGAGGCTCAACAATTGATGGATATGTCTTCAAAATGTAAAGTATCGTTTGGTCAAGTCGACGATCTCAACCAACAATTGTCACTGATTCTAACAGCGAAATCTGACAAGCGAACCAAGGTTTGCCAACTGTTAAAGAATGATAGACCTGTCGAGGAAGAAATCAAGAACTTCGCAGTCTTTGACGAGAGGGTAATATGTGCTATCACGGGAGCTTGGGTTCGCGACCAGTACACAAGAGCTTCGGAGTGGAAGTCAAAATACTGTTCAATCATGACAATACTCAGATCGCACGGGTATGGTAATGTAGATAACATTGATATAGGCAAAAAGAGTCGGGATGAAAGTGTGGCAATCGACAGAATCACTGCGTTGCTGATTGATCATGACACACTAGCTATTTCCTTCCAAGACGAGTGCAATAATCTAGAGAGCGTGACACGGAAAGTTACTGATTGGTCAAATACAATTCAGCAGATACTGCTATCGGATACGTTAACTCTCGACGAGCGACGCGAGCAGCTCACAAATGCATCCCATCTTCGCCCTCGTGGTGTTTTAGTAGACCCTTCTGTGGACCTTATAGACATATGGATTGGAGTATTTGCATGGCGAATGCAACTCAAGAGTGGCGTAAGGAGTATGTTAGATTCATTTGGGTCGTCTCAAATAGATTGTTCCAATTATGGAGCACTGAAAAAGTTGGTAATTTCCACCATTGGACCACTTATGATTGATGATTTGATATTTCCAGAAGAATTCGCGTCGAATCCATTCTCGACACACCTAAGACGTGAGATCTTCCACTCTATTCATGAAAATACATCAACACAATTGAACACAAGAAGAAAAATAATTGAGTCAGGTATCTACGGCAAGTATGTACTGGATCTAATCTTTAGCGCCGACGCAGATAAAAATCTTGGATCATGTATATCGCTCACTCGACGAGTCGTTTGGATAATGATGTTGCAGAGGTTTATTATACATTTAGACTCAAACGATTTTGTTGGGGGTATTTCAGATGCCAAGCAACTGTTATCACTATCACATGGATTTCATGTTACTAACTCATTCTTGGGCACCAAAGCGGACGAGAATCGTCTATTGTTGTTAATCGATAACGCTGAAAGTTTTGAACGCCAATCATCTGAATTAATAGCTCAATGTTCGGCGTTACTCCAGACCAACTGCTATTCCAAAAAAGAGGAATTGCTCATGATTCAACAACACTTTTTCAATATTTTATCTTGTCGAAAAGAGCCTGAAACGGCGCTTGCGATGAAGCTTCTACAAGACAAAACTCTCGGCGACAGAATATCATCGACGATTAAGGGATTGACGTGGCTCCAACAGACGTTTGCATATAAAATATTATACCATTGCGCTGACTCGCAACACTCAGAATTGTGTGACCGTATTCATATAGACAATCTCTATGACCTGTGCGGTACAATACCTTCAAGGTTATCAGAAGAGTGTTCTGAAAATGAGATTGTGCGGATGAGTGCTTTAGTAAAGAATTTGAAGGATCGAGCCGAAGCTTGGCGGTCCAAGGTATTTCATATCCTTCCAAATTTGAGCGACAATAGTTATTTCGGAGATGATATCGTCAAGCTAGAAACTCTAATCAATCTGACTGAAGATGAAATATTATGGACGGTGAGTAGTACGAGCTGACCTTTACCCCCTTTGTACAAGAATTGAATTCAATGATTTCATTTCTCACCAATCCACGTATAATTGCCTTTTCAGGTCAATATGCCTGAGCTAGAGCTACTCCAGAATTCCGCCAACGTTGCATGTGCAATTCAGACGCGACTCGAAAACGATCTATTTTTATACGAATACGTCGGAGCAACAGACGTCAGCCAAGCTCGGCTTCCTAACAGAACGTCCCTAATCCAAAGCAGAGGTGATTTCATACTTCACCGTTTCACTGGCAGTGAAATTTATGAAGAAATTCGACGCACATTGCTTCCAATTCATGAAATGGCAGCTCAACTTCCCGTAAGAACTGTCGAAAAGGCAACACTCGAGTGGATGATTTCGATCATTAATTGGATCGAGTCAATTCACCCGGAGGACGATTTTCGCCATCAATTAGTGATCAAGATTGAACATGCCTTAGAAGTGTTGGAGCAAGGTCACATGATATTTTACTCTCTTCCAGACGAAGTCCTTGCTTATCTAGAACGAGCAAAAATTGGCTTTCTTGTCCTTCCGCAGAGCTTCATCGTTTTTGATATAAGAGATGGTGTGTGTACATTAGGTATGGGGCTTTTGAGATGGGCCGCGATTATCTACGATTGCCTTAAATCTGACGTTCAAAAAATAGTAAAGTGGAGGTTATCGGCGTCGTACGCTATCGAATCCTTTCTTAAGGTTTACTCAGAAGGCGTAGGTGGAACACTTACAACATTTTCCGATGCTACCATGTTCAGAGATATTGTGGACAGATTGATTCATGAGTCATCAAATCTTATTATTACGGACAATAAGTTGATATATTCTCTCACTTCATTGTCAAAAAGAATGAAGATGAATTTGTCGTTCCAGAAGTCAATCGACGACGAGAGGAGTGCAATGGAATTGAAACAGATTCTTGCTGACAAAGTACAATTTACAAATCCACAGAATATCGTGAATAACCGTTATGATTTGCTTGATAGTATCATGGGCCGACTTGCGATTATGCCCTTTGAGGCCGTTGACATTGATGATAACAGCAATCTATTTGCTGGTGAATCATCTGTCAGGGATAAAAGCCGATTCTTCTTGGAAACAAGCCTTTGGACAGGCCTGGAAACCCTTGGATTTGACCTGAAAGAGACTGACGCTCGAGATTTTAGTTCGATAATTGCATGGAGACTGGAAGAAATCGTGCACGAGGTATATAATACAGACAATTCTTCAGACGCCAGTGAATACCGAAACAAGATCCGCGATTTAAGGTTCAACTTAATGAATCCGAAGAATCCCATGCTCTGTGCACGAGTTTTAGCAGGTGAAATGACATTACACGACCTTGTCTCAGCCTCGACGGAGTACTTGGCAAGTAACGAATTGAAACTCATGCGACGTAAGGTCGAGGAGGAATCTATTAAGAATGTTGTGCTGGCAGCTGACCAAGAGAAGAAGGAGCATTACATCTCAAATGAACTCGCTGCAAAAATTCGTATCGAGTCGACCACCATGACAAGAAATTCTCCAGAAGGCGGTATCTCCGCATCGCTCAGAGACGAAGATATGGATGCTCTGTTAACAAAATATCAATCTGCTTCATCACCTGAACCTGATCTTTCCCTATGGCTAGCAACAAAGGAAACAACTCATATTCTTCTCCCAGCGCCTCCAATGCGCGTGAAAAAGAAGCATGTTCATGTTGGATCAGCCTTTGAAAGTAGATTTGACCAATTTGATCCACCACCTCCATTGCAAATCGATTCACTAACCAGTAAATCACCTATTCGTCATGTTCTTTCTCAAAGTCAGACTGATCTGTTCCAGATTTGTATCTCGAAGCTAAAGATATCCTTTACAACAAAGCTTACGGCAGACCCGAATTGTCAACTCGAGTTTGATCACCTTCTTCCTTCGATTTTGGTAGAAAAAGGACGTCTATCTGTAGACGAATTCAACAAATTTATAAACGCCAAATCAAAAGGTGGGAAGTGGAATATTGTATGTATGAAACTCTCATCTATAGAAGGTGAATCTAATTCAAAACTATATAAGAGATACTATAAGGAATATGAATCACTGGGAAGGTGAGTATGGGAAACCTGTGTGCGGAATTTTACATTGATTTTCTTCTCACGTGATTTTGCATCGACTGAAAAGGCTCGCCATGTTTCAAGTTTCCGACTCTACGAAGATTTTCCTCATCACACCCAAATTTCATCGAATGGTCAAGTGCTTGGATAATGTTGATCATCTAAGTAAATCCAGTACGTATGCGGTGGTGTTGACGAAAGAGTCAAAAGCACAGAAACCTATTGATGACGACACGCAGATTGATGACGACATGTTCTAACACGAACCAGTGAAGAGAGGGGAAATGGAGAGGAATACCAAAGACTGTGTAGTATTTCGTTATCTTTTACATTTTGAAAGCAGGACCTCTTTAGCTTTGAAGAATGCGATAATATCATCGTCCACCAGCTGATTGCCAGTAAGCCGAACACCGGGGGGTAGTTTGAATTCTTTCTGAGGTTCAACTTTAGACAGTTTTTGTTCCTCTGGTTGGCATATAATCCGCTCTCTACCCTCTTCACCCGGCAATGAAATCTTTCGAACGTTGGTTGTCATTTCTTTGCTCTTGTCTCGTAATGCTGTATTGGTATGTATCGGTTCAGCCTCATCATTTGATCGACTCTGCCCAGAGCCTGCCTGCCGATACCATATGTCAAAGTCAGCCTGTAGCTTTAATCGTTTGGTTTCAACAAGCTTCTGGAGATTCTCTATGGTAGTTTTCAGCCCTCCCAGACGATCTAATGCGTTATTGTACGCAGCCTTCTCCAAGTGGATTGCGTCACGGTGCAGCTTTTCTTCGACACTCTCGCTCATGTCCCCCTCAGGGTCAGATAAAACTCTTGCCTTTTCAATTGCGCTCTTGTGCTCATTAATCCTTGATCGGATCTCCTCAACCGTCTTTCCAGCATCTTTTGCCTCGGCAATTTTTGACTTTAATGTGCTCTTGTTCTCATCGATCGTTGATGTACCAGGATAACGATCCTTGAACCAGGCAAATGCAAGATTTGGCTCGGCAAGCACCCGCTGGTCTCTACACAGCGGGACGCCGCAAACTGATGATACAATGATTCTACTGCCCCCTATCTCATTCTCACTGCATGTAGGAGATTGCGTCTTATTGATGTCGTCCTCCCTTGTATTACCACTTTTACCTATATTCGACGCAGCGATTTTGTCATACTTTTCAACATACTCTTCGTCATCGTCGCTCTGACTTTGACTGGCATCATCATCGACAGTCTCTTTTGGCTTGCGTAGTATCAAATCTTTGAATATTGAGCATACCGCACGAATTCGTGGTAGTGTTATGCCTCCACAAAAGTCGAGATCAGAATTTTCACGATCTTGAATATACTTATTTATCGACTCGGTCAATTCGCTTATTTGCTGTGGAGTGAGCTCACGATTCGGTTTCTCTTCACCACCGCCCTCGTCGTCGTTACTTTTTCCACTCAGAAACTCAACTTCGTCTCGCAGCCTCTTTACCTCGTTTCGCAATCGTTGAATGACAAGCTCTGGATCAACTACTTCGTTCACCGACGCAGAATTCTTCACTAGTGCAACTCTCTGAGCGAAGAGGCAGGTGGATACGCTCTCATCTGTATATTGAGCTTCCGGTGAAATAGTTGCAATCATTGTGGTCTTACAATTACCTCCAAGTGAGTCGCGGAGAACAGAGGTCATCATAGAATTTCTATATGGAATGTGGACGTTATCCCGCGAATCCTTTTCATGCAAGGCCACGATTACCATCTCAAGGAAAAACAGAGAAGAATTGATGTACTTCGCCTCCTTAAGGGTTTGACCCACGGAGCTAGTTCGACTAACACGTTCACTTCCCGCTAGATCGACAATATTAAGTTTGCTCCGTATGACTGTATCAGCGCCTGCCATGCGCTTTTCCATCACGATCGTGAATATGCAATGGCTGCGAGTTGAGTTTTGATTCATCTCCGTGGCAGCAATAGCACGGTTAGTGTCCCCGAGAAAGAGCAAGTTCAGTGCATCTTCCTCGGATGTTACCGCTTGCATGGAGAGATTCTTGAAATGAAAGTTCCCATCTTCATCCTCAAGCATTGACACCTTTGGCACTTCCTCAAAAGCAGCGTTGCTATTACTATTAGTCTGCATTAGGAGGTCGTAGCCACTTTGATTGTAAATCTCTAGATACGAAATATAACACGAGTACGAAGATTGTGCATCATCTTTTATCGCCTTGAACAAATGTGACAGTGCTCGCGGAATAAGTCCCCGATCTTCGTACCTCTCGGGACCTCCCGTGATTGTGAATGTCTTACCACTCCCAGTTTGACCGTACGCGAATATTGTTGAGTTGAAGCCTGCCAACGCGTTTTGAATGGCTGGAATTCCAACATTACGAAAGACCTCCCGCTGACTGACTTTGTCATCGAGGATTCCCGTAAAGGAGAAGTTGTAGGCAGTACGCGAATTGTTGACTGTATCGCCATTCTTTGGCACCTTGACTGTGATGCTCTTCAAGTCGATATCATCTCGATGAAAGTATGTGAGAGTGTTTGCAGTCGGTCGAATCCTCAGGTAAACTTGGATTCCTGATGTGTCGGCCATTTGACCAATACAACAAGTTCTGCCCCAAATGAAAATCGATGAGGCACTCGGATTTTGTAGCGCACGGTTTAAATTTAAAAAATTCGATCTCTCACCTGGGCAATTTTTCCTGGGCAAGATGAGCTCCATCACATCAAAGGACGGTAGCACCTCCTCGGCGAAGCCGGAGAAGAAAATTGTCCTCACCAAACCGGCAGACCATGTGCCTGCCAAGCCATCTACTGGCGCAAAGACGGCCACACCGACTCTTGCTGAATCCATGGCCTTCGCGGCCAAGCCACCTACCTCACCAGTATCATCACCGAAGCAAGTTGAGATCAAGGTCACTGAGGTCAAGGCAAAGTCAGCGGACGCCAAGCCTGTCGCACCCACAAAGCAAGTTGAAGTTAAGAAGAAAGTAGCATCCTCTGAGGTAAAGACTGATGTGCCTGCCAATGCTCCGCCGAAGAAATCAGACGCCAAGAAACCCACCCCTTCCAATTATGGGGGTAGTTGCTGAGGATAAAGCAAAGGAAATGGCATAATAATTGCTCATTTCATGTATGTCTAATCTCAGTGTTTTGTGTAGTGTTGCAAAGTGCGTTGAAGGGGTTCAATGAAAACAGAGGCATTGAATGACAGGAGAAAAATCGACTCCTTGATATTAATTGCCACCTGGATGATCTTCATCTAATCTTTGACCAGCAATAAAATAAAGATACGTTCTATTTCCCCCTTCCATATATCTTATTATGCGTGCTGCTCTTTGCAAGGGACTTTCTCTCCGCTATGGTTTGGTTTTTTGGTTATAAAAGTGGCTTCAAATAATGATCAACCAGATAGGTGTAATCTTCTGGTCTTTAAAGAGTTGTCACGTGCCACGTACACAACCCAACCTCCTTATTACCTCGTCATCGTGTTCGGTGTCGGACTTACATTCGCACGAGAACGTTTGGCATACAGTGGAAGCGAGGTTTAGATTTAGAAGGAGTAAAATAGCAGCAAGAAGTATTTGTCAACCAAAGCACTCCCTTTTCCGTCCTCTCATTCTCACTTGCTCCAATCGATTCATTACAGCGTTTGCTATATTTGCATCAGCAGAGCTTGCACCGACTGCGCCATCATCATCATCCGTTTGACGATCACTATCCAGCTTCTTCTCATAGTAGCTGGAATATCCCTTCCATACCTCCTCAACTAACATTTCCGATTCTGGATGTGTCGATAAGAATGCTCGTTCTAATACATACAAGTCTACTGCTTTTTCCTCGGCATTGTGTTGTTGCTTGTGTAGATTATTTGAGGTGCTATTATTAGTACTTGTTGCGAGACCAAAATCAATAAGTAGTAATTGTGGCTTCCAATTCTTACTCTCTTTGCCATCACTCACCCCATTACTTTGTTCGTCACTGTTATTACTTATTTGTCCATCACCCTCGCTCCGTGAAGGTGGATTACCAATCATGATATTCGACGTTGTTAAATCACCATGTATAACACCTACCGAATGCATTTTAGCAACCAATGTCCCTATAGTGTATGCCACACAAAGTGTCATTGTATCAATTGTTGTTTTTATACGTCCATCTCGCTCACATGATTGATGTTCAAAATATTGACGTACTGTACACCCCTTGATGTATTCTAAATATAAACACGACGACGATGATGACGACAATGATGATGTTGCTGTCGTGGTTGACGAAGTGTCCAAACATTCATTTGCTTTGTTGGTAGCAGACGTGGGAGTAGCATTAGTAGTAGTAGTGGACCAATTCGCAATAGCCAATGCATTTGGGACGGGTATGCCCTCCTTTTGACATCGGAGTAAGCTACGCGCCTCACTCTTCGTACGACTTTTTGTTAACGAAACATCCAATTGTGGATGACGATATTTTTTAGAAAAACGTTCCTTGCATATTACCTCTCCCTGCTGCTGCAATTGTCCTCCTCCTCCTAAAAGGAACAATGATGAAGGATGTAAAAAGCTACCAAGTTGAGGTACGTGTAATCCAGCACCCACATGAAGCGTTTTTTGTTTTTTTCCAATAGTAGTATCATCAGTGTTGTCAACATTAGAAGACGAAGACGGTAGAGATATAAGCCAAACACGAGCCTCGGCACCCTGAGAAAGAAGCGTTCCATATTTGGTCAGCTCTACGGGTGGTGTTGGGCCATGGCATATCTTTGTCGTCATATGGATAATATGGCTGATATGGTGGACAACCTCCTGGTCCAGCTCTTGGCGGGAACACGAAAAAACCTTGGGCTCTATCATGATGTCTATTGAGGTGACCATGTCAGCCATCTTGGCAACGGCATTCGCGATTCTTGTTGGTCTGCACCAGCTTCAAACTCGTGCTTCAGCATCTGATTCATCATCATCGTCATCGTCGTCTTCTTCTGCAGTACTAAAATGGATACCAATGCAATTACCAAATCCAAACACTGAACCATCTAAATATTGTTATGAAATATTTGCACGGTATTATACAGCTATATGGATTCCAATTTTTGGATTTGTTGTAGTGTCCAAAATGTATGAATCATTTACCGCATGGGGATATTTGGGTGTGTGTGGTGGATTGGCGTTACCATTAGTAGTGCAACCGATACTACATCCTCAAGCCATGTCAATATCAATGACTCCTAGTAACATTACTAATAATAGTACTGATAATATCATGATTATTAATCCAGATGTCTATCGACCATCCCATCAACGATATTCAACCAAGGTTAATTTATATTTACTAACCTACTCCTTCATTGGTAATTACTGGTACACACATTACTTCTATTCGGTATTACATGCCAAGTATACCATGCCATCCCATCGATTTAACAACGTGCCCATTATTATGTATCTGGCGACGCATTTTTACTTTTGTACGTACCACGTCTGTTTAAGTAATGGTATATTACGATATGTGGATGTAAATTACACTACTGGATGGCAAAAAACAATATTATTTTGGTATACAATATTCTTCTTATCATACTTCACAGCATTTATGGAAACAGTAACTATATCCAGTTTTCCATACTATACATTTGAAAATCGCACAATGGCATATATATGGGGTAGTGCATTCTATGGGATATACTTTATTATTAGTTTTCCTGGTTTTTATTACTTGGACATGTATGTGGATGATGATGGGAGAGTGAATGATAAGGTTCAATCTCCGGTAGTTGGGTCACCGGCTCGTTGGAAAAGGAGTGATTCACAAAGCAGTAAAACTTCAAAAACGCTCATGGACATTTTCGTTACAGCATGTGGTCATGGGATGATTATTCTTATACTGTTAGATTTTGTTAGATTATACCTGGGCATACCTCTAATGATTGGTGGGGTTGCATTTGCTGTTACCGATAATTGAAACGTTTCATATCAAACGAAAGATTAATGTAAATACATCTAACATTATATATTACATTACAATATGGAATTAAACAAATCAACATACTACAATGAGTCGATGATAAAATCCACGCTTTCGCCCTTACCTGACAATTTTTCCACAAGGAACTTTTTCACGGCTACGCCATGTCCATCGTATGCAATTAAAACATCATCAATGTTAACAATCATCCGTCCACTCCTTCCTGGGGGGATACCATGCGACAATTGAATTTGTTCACCAGTCGATGGATGGACTTGAAATATTCGCACAGATCGTGGGTGGGGTAGCGTATTGAAAAAGGTGGCAACCACACCCCCTTCCGCTACGTGTCCATCCATGGTAGTTGTATCATCAGCTTCTTCCAAGAAGGACGAGCCCGTGGCAGTGATAACTCGTTCTTCACCTCTAGCATTCTTTACCGTAGTGGCATCCGATGTTGTATCATCCTGGCCATTCACCAATGCCAATAGTGATGTTTCAATGTCCAAGACCTCTCGTGGACCGAAGCGTTGCATATTCCCCAGACTGCTGGGACTATTCTCCGCAAGATGCACATCATTGGTCGTTCCGGGTATGACGCCCACGCCACGATGATGGACTAAATATCCCAACACTACCTGTATTGGAGAATAGCCATCGCCATCCTCCTCTTCCAATCCGCCATGTCTTGCACCGATGCGTTCCAACCTCGAGAACGCAACGGGCGCACCATCCCTCCCCGTTAACATTGTCGATACGACATCATAACACTGATAATGCACGCCATGCCTCACGAGCTCCTCGACCAATACTTCTTGCGTAAGTAGGGTACGCAACGATCCTTGATATACATGCGGACCCACCGTGGCCAAATCGAACAATTCGGCGAGGTCCGACGGACCGAAGTCTCCAATGCCGATACTTTCAATGACCCCCCGGTGGTATAATTCCTCCAAGGCGCGATAACTGCGTTTCCATGCCCCATCCCTATCCGCCAATGGCGACGTGTTGTCGTCAACTCGTTTGATCGAGTCCTCGAGCGCATCTTCTTCCTCGGCACAATTGGTATACTTCGTTGATAGGTTCGGCGAATTTATGTATGCCGGTGATGCAAATAGCTCGTCGTAACACCGTGGATATTGCAATATGGCATGTACGCGCACATCTGGATGATGACCACTACTACCAGCGACGTCGGACTTTGTTGTTGTTCCGGGCAGTATGTCCGATAATGAATCCCGAACACTTAACATGGTGCGCTCGTATCCCAAGTGGGTATGCCAAATCTTAATCATGATGTGATATATAGTATCATTGTCATTAGAAGTGGATGATGATATTCGACTTAATGATCGTCCGACCAATACCTCCAATGCCGATTCGGCTCGACGACTAGTATCGATCAATCGGTAGTTCAATTCAGAAGTCACCGATGGTGAAGTCTTTCCACTTTGTTGTTGTTGCTGTCCACTGGCAGCATCTAACGCAACCGCCAGAACATATGGTACCTTGAAATGTGGGATGTTCCCCACACCTATTCCTACTAATGGTAATTCTGATATAGAATCCTTCGTCCTACCGTAAGAGGTGGTGGAGGATTGTTTTGAATGATAATGGGTTGATAATTTAATGGTCAATGAGGATGTGGTGGTCGGCTGCTGCTCGACTATTTTGACGTCGTCGGGATGATCATCGCTACTACTGTCACCATCGTCACTGACAGTTGTTCCGACAATCACATCGTCGAGAACGACATCAATGTCATCAAAGACCGAAGACGGTGAAGGAGAGGAGGCGCGTAAGGACGATGCTGCAACAACGTTCACCGCCAGCAGCGACGAAGACAACAACACCAACGCGAGTAGTAGGGAGATGGCCACGAGGGACGGCGTAGTACAATGACGCTTCATCGTCTCTCTCTCTTCGGGAAAATAATGAATGACCGACGGTGTCGCAACCACCTTTCGCGATGACCGAAAAGCGGATGACTCTTATTATCGAAATCGAACGTTGTCCCATAACGATTATTTTTTGATTGCTCAAGAAGTTGGATGGATCATAGAAGATAAGCTCTGAATCGTCCATCGGATCTCTAGCGCGGCAGCATGGCCTCTCCTCCTCCCCAATCAAGTAGTCGTTGTGGCATGGGTCAATTCGCATTGGCATTAATCGCAATTGTTACAAATTCGGCATACACCTCCCTCCCACCGATACTGCCATTAGAAATCGATCATCATAATTTGGACGAAAAATGTACCTCCATAGTATTCTTGGCATTCACTATCGGATCACTCGTAGCGCCACCATTGGTCAGTCGACACTTTGAGAAATTTGGGACTGTACAAGTTATTGCATATAGTTTAGCGGGCATGGCATTGGGATTTTGGTGTTTGGGCCACGTATTTAGTGTTCTTGATGGGGACGAAGTAACACCACCGGAAGAAGAAATGGAGATTATGGATGTCATCAGCGATTCTATTAATGGCGCAACGTCCGCATCGCAGGATACTTTGGATATCAATGACGAATTATTGCCGCTCCCAAATTCGAATGATCTCGAACCAGAAGATGATCCGACCAAATTCGGACTACTACCGCCCATCATCCCCCATAACCCACATCAGACGATTATCGTTATATTCCTAACAATTATTCAATTATTCCTCGGTGCATTCTATGCAACAATTACTACCGGATACTACTCGTTGGTGACGTTAATCTTTGCCGGTTCGGCAGAATCGGCAATGTCATCAGTCGAGGCGGCAGTGGGGGTTGGTTACGTCGTGGGACCAATCTTTGGTTCGATGTTATATGAAAGGATGGGATACCGGTATTGCTATGGCACTATATCATTATGCATGCTTTTCATGGCTGGTATCACGTTGAAGATTCTAGCCCCATATTTACAGGGTGGGAGCGAGGAATCTGCTGGGTATTCCATAGCCGCTCAACAGTCGGGGGAGGAAGGAGGAGGAGGAGACTTGGAATTATCAGAAATGGACAACAACAACAACACTGACAACAGCAACGAGTTGGACAATGACCATCACGGACACGATGTTCGTGAAACGGCGGCAGTCGATACATTGTCCCAACACCAACCCGCATCGGCTCTTTCGCTTCTCAAATTTCCCAAGTTACTCATTGGAGCAATGACACTGACCTGGATTGATGTTACGTGGTCATTCTTAGAACCGCTATTATCCAAGCATCTAGATCATACATTCGATGTTAGTATGAGTGAAATTGGCGTCATCTTCTCCATAACGAGTATTGTGTACGTCCCCGCGGTATACCTCGTGCAATTCCTACCAAGTAGTGGTCAAGGACGGCATAGGACCATTTCTGCGGCTGTCATGCTATCGCCGATAGGCGTGCTTTGCGTGGGTTCCAATTCATTAACAATTCTTATTCTGGGTGTTGTCCTTCTTGGTATATTCCCCACGCCCGTGTTCGTGATGCTTTTACCATGGATGCAAGAGAAGGCCTTGGATCTGTATCCCGATCCGAATGTAAGCCGACTTGTGAATGACTTGACGGCAACTATATACAATACTGCATTAACTATGGGTCAAATTACGGGGTATATCCTTGGTCCGTTACTTGCATCACGTGGATTTAGTCAAACGACAAAATTGGTCGCCTTGCTAACATTTAGTCAAGGCGTTATATTCTTCGTGGGTGCAGGAGGATCAGAACCAGCGGGGGAAAGAGAGGAGGTATCAAGATATTTGACAGTGGAGGATGATGACGAACGCAAATCAACAGAGATGACGACAACAGCAAGGACTCCTAATAGAAGAAGACGTTCTGACGAATACGTTGATGAGGGGGAGAACGTGAACCCCAATTCTAAGGTGAGCAGCACACCACCAAAGGAGAAATAATTAGTGAATACTAAAGTCATAGCAGAATCTCATCTCTAATTGATTGTACACAATCGAAATTATCTAATGTCCAGGTACGAAAACCACTAGCTCAATTAAATTAAGATTCTCTCTAAGTAGTATGAATTATTCTATATATCTCTAGCCTCTATGATTCCCTTTACACACAACTCTAACACATGCAGCACAGCCAATTTTGAAAGAATGAAAGTCTAGCCATTTTACTTGAGGAGTGCTACGATCATGGCAGCAACCAACATGCTTGCAATGGAGTTGGAGGATGTGACTGGGCTTGAATTGGCAAACATATATGATGATTGGTACTCTGCGCCGTACCTAGAGCTCTTACTACCCTTCGAAGACTTGCCTGATTTTCCATGAACAAACAGTGTGTCAGCTGAATGAGTATCTTCTCTATCGATTGCTTGATATGCGTCACCACCCCATCCATCGGTAATGGTTTCAGTGTTATCAGTGGGGTACATGGTTGGGTACATAGTTGGATGCAATGTATCCAAATGAGCATCACCACCCCAACCATCTTCTTTGTGTTCAGAGGTTGGAGCTTCGCTCGCAGGAAGAGGGTTTACAAAGTCGGTACCATCCGTCGGAGCTGTCGAAGCTGTAGGCTCCTCTGTTGGGTTTAGTGTAGGATGCGCATCACCAGCCCATCCATCTTCTTTGTGTTCAGACGTTGGAGCGTAAGTTGTAGGAACTGGGTTAACCTGTTCGGTACCATCCGTCGGAGCTGGGGTGACCGGAGCTTCGGTGACAAGTGGCTCAGTAGCACCAGTTGGCTCAGGAGTCGGAGCTGGAGTCACAATAGGAACAAAGGTGGGTGCAGTGGTCTTGCCAATACCTCCGGTTTCCTCACCTCCGCCACAATACTCAGCGCTGGTACCGCAGTATCCGTATTGACTGCAGCAGCAATCACCTGCAACGCAGTCAGCTTGAATGAGACAGTCCTCATCAAGTAAGCATTCACCACCACCTTCACCACCACCACCCTCACCACAGAATTGTGTCGAGCAGAATCCAAAGTCGGAGCAACATTCACCCTCAGTTAGACACGCTCCTGCGATTAATGGATCGATTTCACAATATCCCTCACCACCGCCTTCACCTGTTTCTCCGCAATATGCTAGTCCATAGCCACAGAATCCTGCGATACTGCAGCACGGTTCTAATGCCTCACCATTCTCGTCCACGACTATTTCGCACACCCCATTGCCTACCACTCCAGCGCCACAAAAGGTCTGGTCGATGACCTCATTGCCATCCCCAGCCCAGCCATCAGTATACGATGAGGCGATGGTAGAAACCAGCGCGATTAC
>Ga0247843_1002389_pt1 | contig 34248 bp, 23 predicted proteins | sample LaCruzMarch2017__FD_192420 | JGI IMG/M metagenome (GOLD analysis project Ga0247843, IMG submission 192420) | Freshwater microbial communities from meromictic Lake La Cruz, Castile-La Mancha, Spain - LaCruzMarch2017_8m | ecosystem: Environmental > Aquatic > Freshwater > Lake | place: Spain... | reverse complement strand
CGATGCCAATACGCATTAGCCGGGCGGCTGGTCGGAGTGTGTCTTGACATCTCCTTCCATAGAAGGCGAACCAACGCGGCACCCTCGCTGGCACGGATCCGCTCCAGTTACCGGAACGTCTATTATCCGTCGTACGCCTGCCCGCAAGCATTGGCGGGAGCTCCCGGGACGCCGCCTTGACCGATTCCAACGCCCCGCCCCCCCCGCTCGCGCTGTCGGCTGGCACACCACGGCCCCGACCGTCCAGCATCTCGCTGGCGGTGTCCAGCCACCCTCTCCTCCATCGCCACCGATCAAGGCCCGTCGCGCACTCGCCTCATCCGCGGCACCTCCGTCGAGACCCCCAGGTGCTCCAGGATGCGCACGATGCCCACGCGCTCGGTGATCGCCGCGATCATCTTCATCCGTCCATCGCACGCTGGGCACTTCAGCGCGTCGACGCTCCACACCCGCCAGAGCAGCCGCGCCCAGTCGATGCGCGCCCGCTTCGTCGACACCTCCCGCCGCCCGCCGACGCCCTCCCGCTCGGTGGCCGTCGCCTCGGCCTCGTCGCCGACCTCCGCCGCGCCCGGCGGCAGCGGGACTACCGCCACCCGCCACGGCGAGTTCGGCGCCAGCACGCCGTGGTAGCGCACCAGCGGCGTCCGCGGCGGCGGCACCAGCGCGCTCAGCCGGGCCATGAACTCCATCGGCGTCATCACCCGGTGCGTCGCCCCCGCGCTGCGCGGCGACTTTACCCGGTACGCCACGTTGCCATCGGGCAACACACTCACCCGGCCGCTCGCCACCGCGGGCCGCGCCATGTACCGGCACAGCCGTTCGAGCGCGTCGCGGTCGTCCGCTGCCACGCACACGCCCGCGTGCAGGTTGAACCCGTCGAGCTCGGCGACGAGTCCGCGCGACGACAGCCGCATCGGCGCCATCGCGCCCCCGTCGTCCTCGTCCCCCGGGCGTGCTCTCCCCTCGTCGACCCGCGCGAAGGTCCCGCGGCCGCCCGCCGCGCGGCGCAGCCCCTCCATGGCGTCGTCGCTGCGCTCCGCCTCTGTAGCCACGGCGAGCCGCGCGCGACGCCGCGCGATGACCTGCAGCCGCTCGACCACCCGCGCGATGACACTCCGCAGGTCGTCCCGCGTCGGCGCCGCCGTCACGACGAACGCGGGGCTGCTCCCATCGTCGCGACACACGAACACCCCATCGGCGACCAGCACATGAAGATGAGGGTTGAGGTTGAGCGAGCCGCCGAAGCGCCCTCCAGACTGCCGCACGTTGGCACCGACGTCGTGACGCCGGGCTTCGATCGGACTTCCGTCTTCATGACGATGCCTCCTTCGATGGAATGTTACGACCGGCGACGGGGAGCAGCGAGTCGCGAGAGACGCCGCGTGTCCCGCTCCCCGAGCGTGATCCAGTACACGCGCTTGTAGGTCGCAAAGGGCTCGACGCTCGCGTGCACCTGTCCCGTCTTGATCCAGCTTCGGACGATGTTCACGCTGACGTGGAGCTTCTTCGCGGCGCCACTGATCGAGTATCGCCCGTCGGGGAATTGATCGGGCAGCGGCTGGATGCGAGGGCGATCTGGGGCGCTGCGCGCGATCTGCGCGCGGCGCCGCACCCACTTCACGGCGATGGCCGTCCACGCCCCGCCGCGCCCCGTACGAACGCCCTCGGCGTTGAGCCGCGCCGCGATCTCGTCGTCGCGGAGGCCCTCGGCGGCGAGGGCGCGAACCCGCTCGCGCGCCGCCTTCGACGTCGCGAACATGTCGCCCCGGGTCCATCGCGGCACCTCGACCTCCGTGATCGCGCCGCTGCGCCACTGCACGCGGACGTTGGTCGCCCGTCGAGGGACCTCGATCGGGACGAGCGCGATCGCCTCGATCACCAGACGGAGCATCGCCTTGCGATCCGCCGCCGTCGTCGTCGCGGCGCTCCAGACGCTCGGCAGGTCGCGGGCGAGCGTTCGGATGCGTTCGCGGTCGCCCGCGGTCAGCTCGATCGTGTGGCTCTCCTTCGCCTCGGCCGCGGAGCGCTCCACCTCGGCGACCTCGCGCAGCCGCTCCTCCCATTCCCGCTCGAGCGTCCGCGCGACGACCCGGTTGTCGGGATCGACGGCCTTGTATCGCCGCTCGGCGTTCCTGGCTGCGTAGCGCGCCTGCTCGATGCGCAGCGCCCAGTGACGCGAGAGCACCGCCGTCTGGTCGTCGGCCGCGCGCAGGACCGCGAGGCTCAGGTCGATCTCGCGCGACACGACCGTGTCCAGGAAGAGCCGCGCGACGGCTGCATCGATCGCCCTCCCTGGAACCGTCCAGCAGATCGTCTGTCCCGTGTCGCGGTGTCCCCCGCAGACATAGATCCAGTACGGTCGTTGCGCGGGTTGATACGAGACCTTCATGTGCCGCCCGCAACGCCCGCAGATCGCCAGGCCGGCGAGCAGCGCAGGCCCTTCGCGCGGCGCGGCCGATCCGCCGGCGCCGAGGCGCGCCGAGTTGGCCCTCAGCTTCGCTTGCTGGGCCTCGTACTGCATCCAGGTGATGTACCCCGGATGAGCTTCACGCAGCAGCACCCGCCAGCTCGCAGGGTCGCGTCCCGAGGTCCGTACCTGCTTGATCTCGCCGGCGACGAGCGTACGCCGCGTAGGGCGGCGGCCGTAGACGTAGGCGCCTGCGTAGATGGGGTTTGTGAGCATCTCGTGGAGGCGCGTGAGCCCGAGCGGCTTCCAGGTGACCTCGGTCGTTCCGTTCGCGTGCGTGCAGCGCGTCGGCATGCGGAAGCCCTGCGCACGCGCCCAGCGAACGACCGCCCACGCGCTCGGCGAGACGGCGTAGCGCGAGAAGACCGTCTCGATCGCGGTGCGCACCGCCTCGTCGGGATCGAACCTCAGGCCGTCCTCGGTCCAGACGTATCCCGTCGGCGCGTGAAGGCGGAGCGCACCGCGGCGCGCCTTGGCGATGCGCGCTCCGGTCAATCGAAGTCCCAGCCACGCCAGCTCCGCTTCGGACATCGTGCCCTTGAGGTCGAGCAGCAGACGGTCGTCTGGCAGGCCGGGGTCGTAGAGGGTCTGCTCGTCGATCACGAGCACCTTCGCGACAGCGCACAGGGCCAGCAGCCTCCGCCAGTCGTCCGAGGACCGCGCCAGCCGTGAGACCTCCAGCGCGAAGACGGCGCCGACGACTCCCTGTGCCACGGCGCGAACCAGTCGCGCGAAGCCCGTGCGGCCCTCGGTGCTCGCGCCGCTGTGGCCCTGGTCTTCATCGACGACCTCGATCAGCTCGCGCGACCAACCGAGCGAGACCGCCCGATCGGCCAGCGCGTACTGCCTGCGCGTCGACTCCTGGTGGTCGAACATCTGCGTCGTGGTCGACTGCCGGACGTACACCATCACCCGCCGCGATCGATGCGAGGCCGTGATCGTCGCACTCATGAGGACCTCCGTGGCGAGCGCGGACCTCCGCGCGCAGCACTCGAAGCGTGAGCTCGGCCCACCACGCGACCAGCGCGCGTACCCTCTCGTCCGCTGGCGGGCGTGGGCTCCGAGACATCTCCCGTGTGACGCTGAGACGCGCTCGGGAGATCGGCAACCGCAGGGAGTTCTCGCCGCTCCGCGACGACGCGCGCGGCGACCCAGGCCGCCAAGTCGCGCAGCGCATCCGGCGCGAGGTGCACCGGCGCCCCTTCGAATCGCAGCGGCGGATGGCGTGGCCGCAGCGAGGTCCACGAGACCGGGATCACCAGCACGGTACCGTCCTCGGTCTCGACTCGAACGACGTCGGGACCCTGACGACGGATCAGCGTCAACACGCTGCCGGCGCAGGGATGAATGGGCAACGTGAGCGTCAGCGAGGAGTTGCTGGTGTGAGAATGTGCAGTCTGGACGGCGCTACCCGAAGCGCTGGACGTTCGTGACGCCGGCGGCCTCGACCCGTGCGCCCGGCGCCGCTCCGGCCGACGCCCGCAGCCACGCGCGAAGCTCCTCGAAGAACACCCGCGACACCGCGTTGAGCAGCGCCGGATCGCGCGCCACCGGCAGCCGCAGTTCCCACAGCAGCGAGAGCACCCACTGGCGGTACGGCACCGCGGGTAGCACCCGATCGCACTGCCGCGCGGCGGTCTCGCTCATGCGCCGACCGCCGCAGCTCGAGCACACGCCCCGGTGCTTGCACGAGAACGCCACCAGCCGGTCGTGCCCGCAGCCTGCGCAGCGCGCCCGCATGAACCCGCACGCGAGCACGCCGCAGCGCAGGAAGGCCTCGAACTCCGCGACGACGTAGCGGGGCAGCGAGCGTCCGCCCTCCTCCACCTGCTCGGCGAAGGCCGCGAAGTGCTCCCGCACGAGGGCATGCACCACTCCGTCGCGCACGGGGTCGCGGGCGCCCAGGTGCGCATGTCCACCGCCGTCGGCCATCGAGGGGAGGACCCACAGAGCGACGAGCGGGCCATCTCCGATCGGCTGGTTCTACGGAGATATCGCGGCGCGCCAGCGGGTGGCGGCGGGTGGCGGCGGGTGGCGGCGGGTGGCGGCGGGTGGCGCCGGGGCTCTGCGACGCGGGGGCCCCGCGCGGGTGATGAAGCGCCCGCCGATGTGCGCGCGGCACCGTACAGCGAGGCGAATTCGTACATTGAAGAGTCTCCCGCGGGGCCGCTAGGGTGATGTCTCGCGACGCCCGCGCGAGGAGGTCACCGACCATGAACCACGATGCACCCGACCCAAGGTACGAGGCGCCGCCCGGGCGCGTCGGTCGCTACGAGCTGCTCACCGACCTTGGCCACGGGGGGATGGCCAGCGTGTACCTCGTGCGAGGCCTCGGCAGCGCCGGCTTCGAGCGCCTCGCGGCGATGAAGATCCTCCACCGGGGCCTGTGCGCCGACCAGGACTTCGTGGAGATGTTCCTCGATGAGGCGCGGGTGGCGGCGCACCTGCACCACCCCAACACCGCGGCCATCCTCGACCTCGGCTCCACCGGGCTGCAACCGTACATGGTGATGGACTACGTCGAGGGCGACACCCTCCACGCCGTGCAGCTCGCCGCCACCTCGGTGCGCCGCGCGGTGCCCGTGGGCATCGCCCTGCGCATCGCCCTCGACGCGCTCGCGGGCCTCGACGCCGCCCACGAGCTCGCGGCCCCCGACGGCGCGCCGCTGGGGCTCATCCACCGCGACGTCTCCCCCCTCAACGTGCTCGTCGGCGTCGACGGCGTGGCCCGCCTCGTGGACTTCGGCATCGCCCGCGCCGCGTCGCGCCGCGCCGTCACGGCCGTCGGCGTGGTCAAAGGCAACCTGCCTTTCATGTCCCCCGAGCAGCTCCGCGGCTACGACCTCGACCGCCGCTCGGACCTCTTCTCCATGGGCGTCACCCTCTGGGAGACCCTCGCCCTGCGCCGGTGCTTCCCCACGCGCGAGGGCGCCGCCATGTCGCGCCTCGCCCGCGAGGACTACCGCCCCCTCGCCGAGGTCGCGCCGAAGGTCCCCGCGGCGCTCGACGCCATCTGCCGCCGGGCGCTCGCCTTCGACGCCGCCGAGCGCTTCCCCACCGCGGCCGCCTTCGCCGCCGCCCTCGAGGGCGCCTTCCGCCACGACGTCGCCACGCAGCGCGAGCTCGCGCAGTTCATGTCCGTGGTCGCCGCCGACAAGGTCCAGCGCGAGCGCGAGGCCGTCCGCGTCTCGGCCCTCCCGGTGCCCCGCCGCCGCGTCGCCGCGCAGCCGTCGCTGCGCGCCGCGGCCGACCGCTGCGGTCCCTTCGCCCCCGTCGCCGCGCACCCGCGGGCCCCGCGCGCCGCCGACGCCTTCTTCGACCCGGAGGCGCCCACCGCCCTCGCCCCGTGGCGGCGTCACGCGCGCCGCGCCGGTCGCGCCCTGCGCCCCTGGGCCCGGGCCCCCGAGGCCCCAGCCCCGCCGTCGAGGGTCACCACCCGGCGCTTCGGCGCGCCGCCCCCCGCCCCGCCCCCGGAGCTCTCCGGCTCGCTCTACGAGGCCGTCACCGAGGCCCTCTTCCGCCGCCGCCGGGCGCCGGTCGCGCCGCTGCCGCCCGCCGAGTGGGTCCCCCGGCGCCTCGGCCCCGTCTCGGCCGTGCCCGACTCCTTCGCCGCCAGCGTCACCCGCCGGCAGCCGCGGCTCTCGCTGCACCCGCGGCCCAGCGCCCGACCGCCGCCCACGGGCCTCGACGGCCCGACGCTCCCGCGCGCCGCGCTGCGCCTCCGCCCCCTCGCCTCGCTCAAGCCCCCGCCCCCGCGCGCCGGCCTGCTCGCGCCCCTCCGCGCGCTGATGGCGCGGCTCTGGTCGCGGCTGACGCCCACGGCGGGGTCCTAGCCATCGACGGCACTCCTGGCCTAAATGAGGGGCCGTGAAGCCGACCTCCCGCGCCTCGCTCCTCCTCGCCCTGCTCTCCCTCCTGGCCACGCTCGGCGCGCCCGTCGCGGCCTCGGCGCAGACCCTCCAGGTGGCCTTCAGCGAGATCGTCCGCGGCGGCGTCACCACCGACGCGTGGGGCGAGGCCAGCGGCCCCACCACCGTCGCGCGCGGCGAGTTCACCGTGCAGGTGCCCCGCGGCGGGCGCGTGCGCTGGGCCCGGCTCTACTCCGGCGTCACGGTTTTCTACCCCAACGCCACCGCCCCGGCCTTTCCGCCGTCCATCCCCGCCGGGCCCGCGGGATCACCCCGGCAGGTCATCGTCGGCAACGCCGGCGCCACGGTGGTGCGCACCCTCCAGGGCGCCCCCCGCTTCTACTCCCGCACCGCGCCCACGGCCTCGGTCACCGCCCACTGGGGAACCTTCGTCACCGACGTCTCCACCGCCGTCCGCGCGGCCGTCGGCCCCTCCTCCCGCGGCGGCACCACCCGCGTTGCGGTGCAGGAGCGGGGCGACGACGCCTCCCGCGAGGGCCCCGGGCTCGTGCAGTTCGGCGGGCACTTCCTGGTCGTCGTGTACGACCTCGACTTCGGCCCGCGCCGCAACGTGGTCGTCTACGAGGGCTGCGCCACCAGCGGCTTCGAGAGCCCGTCGCTCCCCCTCCCCGGCGCCGTCGCCAACCGCTGCCCGAGCACCTTCACCCGCGGCGAGCCCTTCGCCGCCTCGGTGGGCGTGATGTGGGAGTTCAACCGCCGCCCCAACCCCGCGGCGCCCACCGACCCGGCGCGCGACACCTGCTCCGAGGAGGAGAGCGAGATCTTCGTCAACAACCTCTCGCTCACCACGCGGGCAGGCGGCGCCGACGACTGGCCCGGCGTCACCGCCGGCATGGGGTGCTTCGCCGACACCGCGGGCCTCTGCACCATGGGCACCTTCGGCGGCACCGAGCCCGGCCCCGGCCGCGCCGCGGGCTCGCCCGTCGGCCTCGAGGGCGACGACATCATCAACCGCCCCGCGCTGCCGCGCCTCGACGACGAGCTCTACGACTTCCGCACGGTCGTCGCCGACGCGGCCACCTCGATGCGCTTCCGCTTCCGCGGCGACGGCGACGAGATGGTGCCCGTGATCGCCTTCCAGACCCTCGCGCGCGCCTCGCTCACCGACGCCGACGGCGACAACTGGACCGACGTGGTCGAGGGCGACTGCACCGCCGACACCGACGACGACGGCACCCCCGACTACCTCGACATCGACAGCGACAACGACTGCCTCCCAGATGTGCGCGAGACCGCCGCCGGCCGCACCGACCCCCGGCGCCCCGGCTCGGCGGATGCCAACTGCCCGGCCACCGCCCCGGTCTGCGACACCGCCGCGGGCGTGTGCCTCTGCAACGCCACCAGCGACTGCACCCGCAGCCCCGTGCACCCCGTGTGCGACGCCGCCAGCCGCACCTGCGTGGCCTGCTCCAGCGACGCGCAGTGCGCGGGCATCGACCCCGCGCGCCCGGCCTGCGTGCTCACCGGCAGCGCGCCCGGCCGCTGCGCGGCCTGCAACACCGACGCGCAGTGCTCCGGCGCGACGCCCTTCTGCGACGCCGGCACCAACACCTGCGTGGCCTGCCGCACCGGCCGCGACTGCGCCGACCCGGCGCGACCGGTGTGCGACCCCGCGAGCCGCATGTGCCGGCCGTGCAACCCCTCGGTGGGCGGCGAGTGCACCGTCGACGGGATGCTCATCTGCGCCGCGACGGGCGCCAACATGGGCCGCTGCGTGCAGTGCACCACCAACCTCAACTGCACCAGCGGGGTGTGCGACCTCGCCACCAACCGCTGCATCGGCTGCGCGACCAACGCCGACTGCGCCGGGGCGACGCCCATCTGCGACAGCGGCACCCGGCTCTGCCGCGCGTGCTCGGCGGACAACCCCGCGGACTGCCGCGGGGCGACGCCCGCCTGCGCCACCGCGGGGCGCGACGCGGGCCGCTGCGTGCAGTGCACCCGCGCCAACGCCGCGGCCTGCGTGGCCCCGACGCCCGTCTGCGACGAGGCCATGAACCGCTGCGTGGCGTGCACCCCGGGGGGCGACCCCGCCGTGTGCGCGATGAGCCCCGACGGCACCGCGTGCGTGGTGGACGGCGCGAGCGCCCGCTGCGGCTGCGCGCGCGACGCCGACTGCGGCGCGGCGGACTCGGGGCGCATCTGCGACCCGGCGGCGCAGCGCTGCCGCGCGGGCTGCTGGCCGGGCGACGGGCACAACGGCTGCCCGGCGGGCATGGCGTGCAGCTCGGACGACCCGACGCGGCCGGGCACCTGCGCGACGGGCTGCTTCCGCGACCTCGACTGCGCGCAGCCGACGCCCCACTGCGAGGCCGCGACGGACGGCGGCGCGGGGCGCTGCGTGGCGTGCCTCACCGACGCCCACTGCGCCGATCAGCCCGGCGGGCTCACCCGCTGCGGCGACGCGCGGGTGTGCGTGGAGGGCCCCCCGACGACGGCGGCCACGCTGAGCGGCGACGGCTGCGGGTGCCGCGTCGGGATGGAGCCCGACGCCGCCCCGCGCCTGGGCTTCCTGCTGCTCGCGGGCCTCGGGGTGTGGGCGCTGCGGCGCCGCCGGGAGAGCGACCGCACGCCGTGACCCGCCCGCCCGGGGGCGCGTCCCCGATCGGCAACCCACTGCCGACCGGCGCGCGCGGCGCTTGCGGGGGCCGTGGTCCCAGGGGGTAAGCCTTCGGGTGCCCCCCAATGGTTGATGGCGTCGTCACCCTCACCCGCGCCGAGCTCGCTGCGATGCAGCGCGGCGATCGCGTGTGCACCGACGTCGAGCTCGCTGCCAGCGTCGCGGCGGGGCGGCTGTACCTGCTCGACCCCGCCAACGACGGCGACTCCATCCTCGACGACCTCGACGACCCCGGGGCCATCCTCGGTGAGCTCGGGATGGTGGCGGGCGCCGAGGCGGCCGAGGCGCACCCCGGCGGGCCCGAGGCGTGGGGCCGCGCGCGGGGGTGGCGGGTCCACCGCGTGGTGGCCATCGTCGAGGGCTGAGCTACGGGCGCCAGCGCGGCCGGTCCCAGACGCGCTCGTACCGCTCCCACCACGGGCCCCGCAGCGGGAACTCGTCGCAGCGCAGCGGCGGCGGGCGCGACGCCCGGAAGCCCGGGCGCGCGGACAGGGCGCAGTACGCCGGAAACACCTGGTCGACGGCGATGCGGGTGCGCTCGGCCCGGGTGGCGACGGTGCTCGGCGTGACGACGTCCACCGCGGCCAGTCGGTCGAGCGCCGCCGAGAAGGGCAGCACCTCCGCGGGCATCGCCGCCCGCCCCCCGTCGGAGCGCGGCCAGTACTCGTTCACGGCGTCGACCATCGCCCCGAGCATGTTGTTGATGACGTTGGTCTCGCGCTGCTCCCTCGTGCCGCCGTCCCGGCGCGGCGGCGTCGCCCGCGGCGCCTCGCAGCCGAGGGCAACGCACACCACCACCCACGCCACCAGCACCACCGTTCGCATCGATCCACGCTACTTCGACGGGGCGCGTCGCGGCCAGCCATCCGCCCGACCGCGCTTGACGCCCCACCCCTCGTTGGCGTCCCTTGTTCCCTCCGGACACCCCCTCCGATGCGCCGCCCCATCGCCCTCCTCGCCGCCGTGTCCGCCCTCGCCCTCGCGGCGTCGCCCGCCCCCGCGCAAGACGGCCCCCCGGAGCTGGTCACCGCCACCCCCGCCGCGCGCGCCCGCCTGCCGCGGGTCACGGTCAACGTCCTCGACGGGCGCGAGTCCCTCGCCCGGGGGGTGGTCCTGCAAGACACCGGGCGCATCCTTACGGCGCTCGCCCCGGTGCGCGAGGCCCGCGACCTTCGGGTGGTCTACCCCGACGGCCGCATCGACCGGGCGCGCGTCGTGGCCACCGACCTCGCCTGGGGCGTCGCCCTCCTCGAAGGCACCGCCGGGCGCTGGGTGGAGGGCCTCCGGCTGAGCGATCGCGACGGCCGCGTGCGCGACGAGGTGAGCTGGGTGCCCATCGCCGGGTCGCGGGTGTCGAGCGGGCTGCTGCGCCGCCGGCGCTCCTTCGTGGGCGCCAACGCGACGCTGCTGCGCGACGCCTGGGAGCTCGACCCCATCCCCGCCAACAGCGCGGTCGGCAGCGGGGTGTTCCATCACGTCACGGGCACCCTCGTCGGGCTCATCGTGCCGCCCGACCGGGAGAGCGAGATCACCGGCGCCGACGTGGCCTTCGCGGTGCCCGCGAGCGTGCTGCGGGCCCTCGCCAACTCGGCCATCGCGGCGTCGCGCCCGTGGCTGGGCCTGGTCATGGTGGAACTCCCCCCCGGCGCCTCGGTGCGCTTCGCCACCGGCGGGCTTCGCGTGAGCAGCGTCGCCCCGGGCGGCCCCGGCGCCCTCGCGGGCCTCCGCGGCGGGCCCAACGGCGACGTGATCGTGGCCGCCGAACACCGCCCCGTGCGCACCCTCGCCGACCTCGGGGACATCCTCGAGGCCCGGCAGATCGGGCAGGAGATCACCCTGCGGGTGACCCGCGGCGGGGCGACCTTCGACGCGCGGCTTACCCTCGCGGCGCGGCCCGCGGCGGCGGCGCCGACGGAGCACCCCAACGAGGAGGCGACGCCCGCGGCCCGGGGAGAGTAGATTCCCGGCCCGAGATGCGTCTGGCCGATCGGTACCGGTTGCTTCGTCGGGTGGGTGAAGGCGGCGGGGGCGGGGTCTTCCTCGTCGAAGACCGCCTGGCCGGCGACGCCCTCATGGTGCTCAAGCGCCTCAACGCGCAGGCCCACGTCACGCTGTCGCAGTGGCTGGTCAACGAGTTCCAGGTGCTGGCGCAGCTCGACCTGCCCACGGTGGCGCCGGTCTTCGACTTCGGCCTCGCCAGCGCCGACGCCGAAGACCCCGGCGGCACCTTCTTCACCCGCGCCTTCGTCGACGGCGTGCCCCTCGACGACGCGGTCACCACCCTCGACGCCCCGCGCCTCCGCCGCCTCTTCTGTTCGGCCGCCGAGACCCTGCGCGAGCTGCACCGGCTCGGGGTGGTGCACGGCGACCTCAAGCCCGCCAACCTGATCGTCCCGACGGGCGCCGACCACGTGGTGCTCATCGACTTCGGCCTCGCGCACGGAGCCATGGGCGCGCCCTCCCACGTCCGCGGCGGGACCCTCGGGTTCATGCCCCCGGAGCGCCAGGCGATGCTCCTCGGGGGGGAGTCTCTCCCGCCCGACCCCCGCGCCGACGTCTACGCCCTCGCCGTCTCGCTCCGCGTGGTCCTGGCCGGCGGAACCCTCCTCCCCGCGGGCTCCCCCGTCCCGCCGGCGGTGGCGGTCGACGACGAGCTCCGCGCCCTCTGGGCCCTCGCCGAGCGCGGCGCCGCCGAGCACCCCGCCCGGCGCTTCGCCACCATGGACGACCTCCTCGCGGCCCTCGGGGAGATCGCCGACGGGTCGTCCCCGGGCCTGCGCCCGGCCTCGATGCCCAACCGGGTGGTGCTGCGCCCGGAGGGCCGCGAGCCCGAGCTGGGCGCCCTCCTCGACGCCATCGCCCGCCGGCTCGTGCGCCGCGACGGGTCGCTCGCCGCCGTGGCCGTCGTCGGCGAGGAGGGCAGCGGGCGCAGCACCCTGCTGCGGGAGATCGCGTGGCGCGCGCAGCTCCGCGGGGTGCAGACCCTGCGGCTCCAGGGCGAGGCCGGCGAAGGGCCGCTCCGCCGTCTGCGCGAGGGCGCCGCGGTGCTCTCCGGCCGCCCCATCGCCGCCAACGCCCCGGAGGACCTCACCGCCGCCCTGCGCGAGGCCGCCCGCGTGGCGCCGGTGCTCGTGCTCGCCGACGACCTCGACCGGGCCGACCCCGCGGTGCGCGCGCTGCTGCGCTCGGTGGCCTACGCCTGCGAGGCCGACGAGGCCCTGCTGGTGATCGCCACGGCGGCCAGCGCGGAGTCCATCGCCGCGCTCGAGGCGACGGTGCGGGTGGACCTCGGCCCGCTCGACCAGGCCGCCGTGGCGGCGCTGTGCACGCAGACCCTCGGGGCCGTCGAGCCCGCGGTGGTGCTGGCCGTACTGCGTCGCTCCGGGGGTCTCCCGCTGGCGGTGCACGAGCTGCTCGACGCGCTCGCCCGCTCCGGGGCGGTGTCGCCCGCCGACGTGGAGGCCGCGGAGTTCAGCGGGCGGGCGCGCGACGCGGTGGCGCGGCGGCTGGCGGCGCTCCCCGCGCGGGTCGTGGACGCCGTCGCCGTGGTGGCGATGCTGGGCGGCGAGGCGACGCCCGAGCGGGTGGGCGCGGCCCTCGACGACGAGCAGGCGCTCGCCGACGCGCGGCGCGGGGGCGCCCTCGGCCGCGAGCCCGACGGGCGCTGGTCGCTGGCCCGCGGGGCGGTGGAGTCGACCGTGCGCGCGGCGGCGGGCGAAGGCCGCTGGGCCGCGGTGGCGCGTCGGGTGGCCGAGGCCCTGGAGGCGCAGCGGGCGCCGGTGACCCTGCGGGCGACGGCGTGGCTGCGGGCGGGCGAGGCCGCGCGGGCGAGGGCGCTCTCGGCCGACGCCGTGGCGGCGCTGCGGCGCGAGGGGCTGCCCATGGCCGCGGTGACCCTGCTGGGCGCGCTGCGCGAGGCCGACCCGGCGGGCGCCGACGCCGACGCGCGCTACGAGGAGGCCGAGCTGCTGCACGAGGCCGGGCTGATGCCGCAGGCCGAGGCGATGGCCCTGGAGGTCGCCGGGCGCGAGGGCGACGCGGGCTTGCGTGCGACGCTGCTCTACGGCCGGCTGCGGCGGCTGGCGGGCGACCTCGACGCGGCGGAGGCGTGGCTCACCCGGGCGCACGCCGGGGCGGTGCGCGAGGCGCCCGACCTGGCCGCCGAGGCGCTCACGGAGGCCGCGCGGGTGAGCGTGGCGCGGGGCGACCACGCGACGGCGGTGGCCCGCTGCGAGGCGGCGATGGGGGGCGCGGCGACCCCGCGGGTGCGCGCTGGGGCGCAGTCCCTCGGCGGGCTGGCGCTGGTGCTGGCGGGCGACGCGCCGCGGGGTTCGGCCTGGCTGGAGGAGGCCCGGGAGGTGTACGCCACGCTGGCGCTGCCGCGCGAGGAGGCCACGCTGCTGGCGTACCTGGCCATCGCGCGCGAGCGGGAGGGCGACCTGGCGGGCGCGCGGGCGCTGCACGAGCGCTCGCTGGAGCGGGCGCGCGCGGCGGGCGACCTGCGGGCGATGGTGACGGCGCGCATCAACGTGGGCCAGGTGGCGCAGCGCCTGGGCGACCTCGGGGCCTCGCTGGAGAACGACCAGGCGGCCCTGCGCCTGGCGCAGCGCTCGGGGCTGAAGCCCGCGGTGATCAACGCGCGGCTCAACATGGCGAGCCAGCTCATTCGCATCGGGAGCCTCGACCGGGCGCGGGTCGAGCTCGACGCCGTGCTGCTGCTGGCGCGAGAGACGCAGGCCCACGAGCTGGCGGCCGCGGCGACGCTGATGCTCGGGGTGACGCGGGCGCGGGGCGGCGAGGTCGACGCGGGCCTGGCGCTGATGGCCGAGGCGGAGGCGCGCTTCGAGGCGCTGGGCCAGGCCGACGACGCGGCGGACGCCGGGCTCGACGCGGCGGAGGCCCTGCTCGACCGCGGCGACGTGGAGCGGGCCCGCGAGGCGCTCGGGCGCTCGACCCGGCGGGGAGAGCTCGGGCTGCGGGCGTGCCGGGCGGCGCTGCTGGAGGCGCGGTGCCTGCTGGCGGGGGGTAGGGCGCGGGAGGCGATGGCGCGGGCGACGGCGGCCATCACGGAGGCCGAGGCGCAGCGCGACTGGGAGGTGCTCTCGCAGGCGCTGGCGGCGCGGGCGCAGGCGCTGGTAGAGACCGGCGCCGAGCTGCACGCCCGCAAGGACCGCGAGCGCGCCCTGGAGGTGTTGGAAGAGAAGGCGATGCTGCTGCCGCCGGACCTCCGCGGGGCCTTCTGGGGGGTGACCCGGCGGGCCTCGCTGCGGGCCTCGCTCAACGGCGTGGCGCCGGGGGCGTCGGAGATCGTGATCGACCCGCAGGCGGTGAGGCGCGCGACGGCGGTGGGCCTGCGCGGGGCGACGGTCAACGGCCCGACGCTGATGGCCAACGACGAGCGGCTGCTGTTGCTGCTCGACCTCTCGCGGCGGCTGGGCGAGGAGAACGGCCTGGAGCGGGTGCTCGACCAGGCCGTGCGCAGCGCGGTGGAGCTCACCAACGCCGAGCGCGGGGCGCTGCTGCTGGCGGGCGACGGGGCGCTGGTGCTGCGGGCGCGGGTGGGCCCGCGGCAGGGCGACGGTCCGGACGATGTGGTGTCGCGCTCCATCGCCGACACGGTGTGGATCGACGGCGAGCCCGTGGTGACGCTCGACGCGAAGGGCGACCGGCGCTTCGCGGAGTTCCGGTCGGTGCACGAGCTCGGGGTGACGGCCGTGGCGGGCGTGCCGATGCGCTTCCGCGGCCGCGTGGTGGGGGTGCTGCTGGTGGAGAGCCGCCGGCGCAAGGTGGCCTGGGCGGCCTCGGACGTGTCGCTGATGCTGGCCTTCGCCGAGCAGGCGGCCATCGCGGTGGAGCACCAGCGGGTGGTGGGCGAGCTGGAGGCCCGCACCGGCGAGCTGGAGGCCGCGCGGCGCACGCTGGAGTCGCTGCTGGAGTCGCGCACGGGCGAGCTGGAGGCGACGCGCACCTCGCTGGTGCGGGCGCAGGAGGCGCTCACCCGGCGCTTCGCCCCGGCGGGGGTGATCGCGGGCACGGAGCCCATGCGCCGGCTCTTCTCGCTGGTGGAGCGGGTGCGCGACGCCGACGTGCCGGTGGTGATCGAGGGCGAGTCGGGCACCGGGAAGGAGCTCGTGGCGCGGGCGATACACCACTCGGGGCTGCGGGCGCGCGGGCCCTTCGTGGTGGTGCACTGCGGGGCGATCCCCGAGTCGCTGCTGGAGAGCGAGCTGTTCGGCCACGTGCGCGGGGCCTTCACCGGCGCCGACCGCGACCGCAAGGGGCTCATCGCGAGCGCCAACGGCGGCACGCTGCTGCTCGACGAGGTGGGGGAGATGTCCCCGCGGATGCAGGTCGAGCTGCTGCGGGTGCTCCAGGAGCGCCGCGTGCGGCCGGTGGGCGCCGAGCAGGACGAGGCCGTCGACGCGCGGGTGATCGCCGCCACGCAGCGCCCGCTCGTCGAGCTCACCCACGAGGGGCGCATCCGCGAAGACCTCTTCTACCGGCTGTCGGTGGTGACCCTGCGGGTGCCGCCGCTGCGCGAGCGCGTGGAGGACATCCCCGCGCTGGCGGCGCACTTCCTCGCGGGCTTCGCCGAGGGCCAGGGCGGGTCTCGCAAGCGGCTCTCGCGCGAGGCGATGACCCGGCTGCTCGGGGCCGACTGGCCGGGCAACGTGCGCCAGCTGCGGCACGTGCTGGAGAGCGCCTCGGTGCTGGCCGACGGGCCGGTGATCGAGGCCGACGCGCTGGCGCTCCCGCGGGCGGCGGCGCCCCTGGTGTCGGCGGCGGTGACCGCGGCCGTGACGCCGGGGCCCGCGGCGGGCGGGGCGTTTACAGCGGTGCGTAAGGCCAGCGAGCGGCAGCGCATCGTCGACGCCCTGGAGCAGGTCAACTGGAACAAGGTCCGCGCGGCGGTGGTGCTGGGCATGCCGCGGCGCACGCTCTACCGGCGCTTGAAGGAGTATGGCCTCCTGGACGAGTGATCGGCCTGTGCCGTAGTGTGCCGGGCGCTCATGGCAACACACCACCGACGGGCTTCGCATGTCGCGGGCGGGCTGGCGGTCCGACGCGCGGGCGACCATGGCCCGGGCCGTGCAAAACCTGGAGGGGTGTGGTCGGCGACGAAGCGTGTGACGGGTGTGGTGCTGGTCTTCGCGGCGGGGTGCGTGTTCACCCCGCGGCCGATGATCCCCTTCGACCCGGACGGCGGTGACCTCGCCAACGCCTCGACCGATGCGGGGGCTGCGTTCGGGGCCGACTCGGCGACGGGGGTGACCCCGAGCGCGGACAGCGGGGCGCCCTGGCTGGGCGACGCCGCGGCGACCGACGCTCCGCCTGCGCCGGCCGACTCGCGCTGCCGCCCGGTGGGCGACGGGGGTGACGCCGGCTACCTGGACGAGCAGGGTCGGCCGTGCGATCCGACGGCGACGAAGTCGGGCGACGCGGGCGCGGCGGACGTGCCCGACGCGACCTGCGACGGGTCGGCCGACGCGACGGGGGACGTGACCGCCGACGCGGTGGGGCGCTCGTGCGATGGCACGGCGGTGATCGACGCAGGCGTCGGGCCCTGAACGCGCGGGAATCACTGGGAGCGTGGTGGTAGCGTCGAGGGTGATGGCCCGACGATGGATCCTGCTCTTCGCGCTTACGTTGGCGGCCTGTGTCTCCGCCCCGGAGGCCGTGCGTGACGGCGGCGTGCCCTGCGCCCGTGACGAGGACTGCAACCGCGGCGCGACCTGCGGCCGCCTCCGGCTCTGCGTGCTGAGCTTCTGCGCCGAGGACGAGGTGTTCCGGGTGTGCCCGGACGGGGGCTACCCCGACGCGAGCGCGCCCCGCGACTGAGCGGGATGTTGCGCTCGAAGCGCCCGCTGATCGCTCGTCCCCCAACGGCCATCGGCGGCCGGGCTGTGCTGGTACCGCGTCGCAAGAGTTCTGACGGGTTGAGCTGGGCACCCGCCCTGAGCCTGCAGTCCCCGGCCTCGCCCTCCGAGGGGAGCACCCGCCCTGAGCCTGCGATCACCCGCCTCGCCCTCCGAGGGGCGCACCCACCCCCGACAGCGATCAGCGAGAGCAGGGACGTGGCGACGCGGGGACCCATCGGCGGTACGGCCGGGTACTCCCGGCGTGCGGGCGGCGTCCAACGGCCGGGGACCTCCGTTACGGGGGCGTGCTCCGGTGGGCGACGGCGGGGCCCGGGGCCCGCGCGGGCGCGAGGTCGGCGAGCTCGCCCGCCAGCGCCGCGGCGAGGCGCGCGTGGGTGGCGTCGCTCGGGTGCTGGTCGCAGCCGTAGCCCTCCACCGCCGGGTCGCCGGAGTACAGCTCCAGGAAGCGCACCGCCCCGTCGCCCCGCTGCTGCCGCGCGCGCACCAGGCCCTGCAGGGTGGCGCGCATCCGGGTGAGCCGCCCCGTCCCCGGCGTCGGGTCGTCGTCGGCGATCAACGGACCCAGCGCCACCACCAGGCGCGCCCGGGCGAAGCGCCCACGCAGGCTGTCGAGGATCTCCCCGTAGGCCCGCGCGAAGGCGTCGGCGTCGTACTCGGGGCGCGACACGTCGTTGGTGCCGAGGTTCACCACCACGGCGTCGGGGACGAAGGCCTGCCAGTCCCAGGTCGACGCGGGGTCCGCGGGCAGCGCGCGCTCCATCAGGGCGGGCATGAGCCCCTCGGCCTCGGGGTTGTTGTTCCAGAGGACGCCGCGGCCCGACCACGCGAGCACGTGCACCTCCGCCCCGAGGGACCGCGCCGCCAGCGTCGCCCAGGCCCGCGACGCGTCGGCGTAGTCCGCGCGGTAGTGGCACCCGGCGGGCCCCGCGATGCCGTAGCCCGTGGTGATCGAGTCGCCGATCGCGAGCAGCCGGCGGGGCCGCGGCGGGGGGCTGGACTCCAGCGCGCCGTCGACGCCGACGCCCAGCAGCGTGATCGCCCCGGCCTCCGGCTCCGTGAGCTTCACCAGCGCGACCTCGTGCGCGCCCGGGGGAAGGCCCTGCGCCACGCGGTACACCGCCTCGCCCTCGCGCAGCGCCACCCGGCCCATCGGCCCCCCGTCGACCACCACCCCGAGGGCGTCGGCGTCGCGGATGCGGTCGTCGAGCAGGGTGTCGTGCAGCCGCAGGTCGAGGGTGCTCCCCCGGAAGCGCAGGTGCACCGTCGACGCCGGCCATGCGAACGACGGCCCCCCAGCGCCCGCGCCCGTCCGGCCCTCGATGCGAACCCGCGGGTCGTCGCCCCGGTGCCAGGTCAGCCCCGGCCGCGGCGCCGCGCGGCGCGCCGACGTAGCCACGCGCTCGCACGCCGCCGCGAGCGCGACCGCCGCGAGGACCCGACACGACATCACTACGGCCGGAGCCCGTGGCACACGGCTGCCTATCATGCCCGGGGCGGGGGCCGTCTGTTCGCGTGGCCGGCGTCGACGGTGCACCTGCGCTTCCGGGGGAGCACCCTCGACCGCAGGGTCATCGCCGCGGGCGAGACGGCCACCGCCACCTACGCGCCCTGATGCAGCACTACGTCGAGCGCTCGCTCCACGACGGTGCGGGTCATGGGTCCTGCACGATGACGAGGAGGTACTCGCCTGCGCGGGGGGCTCCGGCGCTGACGAAGGTGTCGAGGGAGAAGGTCCAGGTGCCGGGCGCGAGGGTGGTGACGAGCACCCGGTCGTCGCGGGCGACGCAGCCCTCGGCAGTGGCGGTGCGGTCGAGGAGGTGGAGGTCGACGTCGGTGTTGCCGCGGGTAATGACCATCGCGCGGATGGCCGTCGGCCGGGTGACCGTGAGGCGGTAGAGGTACTCCGCGCCGGACTCGTCGGCGGTCCCGCGGCAGGGGTATCGGTCGAAGACGCGGGCGCCGCCGGTGGCCGTGTTGCGGGCGTCGGCGAAGGGGAGCGAGGGGATGACGAAGGGGTCGGCGTGCGCCCCGGAGCCGCGGAGCCGCGGGGCTTCGGCGTCGGGGGCGGCGCGGCCGCGGAGGGTCACCTCGGCGACGCGGTGGAGGGCTTCGAGGGTGAGGAGGTTGCGGTTGTTGTAGCCGAAGCGCAGCCCGGCGGGCGTGAGCGCGCAGGCGCGGAAGCCCGCGCTGGTGGAGTAGGTGTTCGGGTGGAGGTGATCGCCCGCGAGGCCGTGCGAGGGCAGCGGGAGCAGCGCGCCGTGGAGGTCGACGAGGGGCACTGCCCGGGACTGCGCGACGCCCAGGGCGACCGCGTTGTAGCGGGGCACCCAGAGGTCGGCGTCGGGGTTGTCGTCGCGCGGAGGGACGGTCGAGAAGATGGGGATGACCCCGCGGGCGATGGCCTGGTCGGCGAGGTCGAGGAGGTTGGCGCCGTAGCGGAAGATGTCCCGCGACTGGATGTCGTTGGTGCCGAACATGATGGTGGCGGCGCGGGGCCGGGCGGCCTCGAGCTCGCGGGTGAGCGGCGAGGGGGAGCCCGCGAGGGCGGCCGAGGCGCTCCAGCCGACGGTGGCGGCGAGGCTGACGCGGCGGTACGGGTCGGTCGATCCGATGGTGCCGCCGCGGTAGAGGTCGAGGGTGGGGCGGAGGTGCTCGCGGCCGCCGAGGTCGACGGCGCTGGTCGACGCGAAGCAGGCCATGAAGGAGGTGCTGACGGTGATGGAGTCGCCGACCTTGGCGAAGACATCCGCGGCGAGGCCGGGGCCGCGGGCGGAGATGGCGCGCAGGCGGGCCACGAGGTCGGGCGTGAGCGGCGAGTGCCGCTGCGCGGCGGGGTAGAGCACCGGGCCCGGCGGCGGGGCCGGAGCGTCGGGCGCGACGGGGACATCGGGGCGCTCGGGTGGGACGTCGGGCGGGGGAGGGACATCGGGGACATCGGGTGGGACGTCGGGCGCGACGGGGACATCGGGGCGGTCGGGCGCGCCGGGGACCTCGGGGCGGTCGGGGATGGGCGGGGCGTCGAGGGGGGCGCCGCCGTCGGGGAGCGGGGCGTCGGGTGCGTCGTCGGGGAGCGGGGCGCCGCACGCGACGAAGAGGAGCGCAGGGAGGAGGCAGCGGGCCGGGCGCATCGGAGGTTGGGCCCGATGGTCTCACGGACCGCGGACCGCGGCCTCGGGTGAGGCAACTACGCCTGCTTGATGAGCTCGACCTCGAGCTGGATCTTCACCTCGTCGCCCACCAGCACGCCGCCGGCTTCGAGCGCGGCGTTCCAGGTGAGCCCGTAGGCCGAGCGCTTGAACTTCGCGCTGGCCGACGCCCCGAGGCGGGTGTTGCCCCACGGGTCCTTCGCCTCCGGGGTGATCTCCTCGACGGCGAGCGAGACCTCGTGGGTCACGCCGCGGATGGTGAGGTCGCCCGTCAGCACGAGCCCGTCGCCGCCGACCTTCGCGCCCTTCGAACGGAAGGTGATCGTCGGGTGGTTGTCGGCGTCGAAGAAGTCGGCGCCCCGGAGGTGGGCGTCGCGCTTCTCCTCGCGGGTGTTGACCGACCCGGCCTGGATGGTGACCGACACCGTGGTGCCCTCCGGGCGCTCGGGGTCGTAGCCCACCTCTCCGGCGAGCTGCGAGAACTCCCCGCGCACGTTGGCGATCATCATGTGGCGAACGGAGAAGGCGGCGTGCGAGTGCGAGGCGTCGATCACGTACGTGGCGGTGGACATGGCGGTACTCTTCTCGGCCGACGGCCGGGTGGCGGATGGATCCTCAGGGCGCGGCGACGTCCGACCGACGGCCGGGGGGACGCGCGCTGACGGAGGGACTGTGCATCGTCGGCGGGCCTCCGGGGGAGAGCCCAGATGCGCAACCGAGGGTTGCGTCGACGCCAACGCTCGCCGCGGGCAGCGTACCGGCGCAACGAAGCGGAGGGGGGCCTACCGCCTCGGCGCGAAGCGGTACGGGAAGACGAAGTCCACCGATCCACCGCGGGCCGCGGGCCACTGCAACCCGCGCAGGTGGCCGACGATGCAGTGCCCCACGGCGCGAAACCCGCGCGGCCCCGACGCGACGGCGTGGGTGATGCGCCCGTCCACGGAGAGCGTGAAGCGCACCTCCACCCTGCCCCGCAGCCGCGCGTCGCCGCGCAGCGCGTCCTCGTAGCAGCGCCGCGCCTCGGGCTCCTCCGCGCGCAGCAGCGACAGCACCGCGGCCGGGTCCACCTCCCCGACCACCTCCGGCGCCGCGACCGCCTGCGTCGCGTCGGCCGCCGCGCCCGCGTCCGACGCCCTGCCCGACGACACCTCCCAGCCCGCGTCGGCGCGCCCGTCCGCGAAGGGTCGCACCCGCGCGCGCTCCAGCGCCAGGCTCACGCACTGCTGCGCCCGCACCGTCGTGGTCGCCGCCGCCGCCGTCACCCGCTCGACGAGGTACCGCCCCGATGCCCCGTCGAAGAAGCCCTCCACCCGCACCCGGTCGCCCGCCGCGAGGCACCGCCTCGCCCGCGCCTCGACCGCCTCCAGCGCGGCGTCCATGGCCGCCGTCGCCGGAGCGCCCGCCCCACGTCGCGGCGCCGGCGCCGTCGCGCACGCCCCGAGCCACACCACGCCCCACCACCCTCGTCGCATCGCTCGGACCCCCTCGTAGCACCGACCGACGCCCGGCGCCCCCCTCCCGCCTCGGCGGCCATGGTAGCGTCCGGCGTCCCTCCGTGAGCGAGCGTTCCCCCTCGACCCGACCCCTCACCGACGCGCTCCGGCTACACGCGCTGCCGTGGGCGATCGCCCTGGCCTCGCACCTCCCGGGCCTGCGCGGCGGCTTCGTGCTCGACGACGTGCGCGCGATCACCACCCACCCCGGCGTCAACGGCACCGGGGCCCTCTCGCTCGTCTTCACCCGCACCTTCTGGGGCGACCCCCTGGGCACGCCGCCGGCGTCGTGGCGGCCGCTCACCAGCCTCAGCCTCGCCCTCGACGCGCGCCTCTTCGGGCTCTCCCCCGCGGCGATGCACGTCACGTCCCTGGGGTGGTTCCTGGCGCTGCTGACCCTGGCGCACGGCTTCGCCCGCGCGCACCTCCCGGCGCCCGCCGCGCTCCTCGCCGCGTGCCTCTTCGCCGCGATGCCCCTGCACGTCGAGAACGTCGCCTCCCTCGTCGGGCGCGCCGACGTGATCGCCCTGCTCCTCGGCCTCGTGGCGCTGCGCTCCCCCCCCACCCTCCCGGGCCTCGGGGTCACCGCCCTCGCCACGGCCGGCGCGCTGCTCGCCAAGGAGAGCGCCGTCAGCCTCGTCGTCGTCGCCGGCATCCTCTCCCTCACGCCCCCGCACGGCGAGACCCCCCGCGACGGCTGGCAGCGCGCCTCCGTGATGACCCTCGTGGCCAGCCTCTACGTCGCCGCGCGCCTCGTCACGAGCGGCACCGTCGCCCGCTGGTTCGCCCCCGACGACGTCCTCGCGGGCGCGGCGCCGTGGCAGCGCGTGGTCTACGCCGTCGAGTACCTCGCCCGGGCCGCGCGCCTCCTCGTGGCGCCCTTCGACCTCTGCACGGGCCGCAAGTACGCCATGCTCTGGCGCCCCGACACCGCGCGGAGCGCCGCCTTCGCCGCGGGCCTCGCGCTGCTGGCGCTCGGGCTCTGGTCCAGCCGCCGCGCGCTCCGCGCCTCGCGGCCCGCGTGGGCGCTCTGCGTGGGCGCCACCGGGGCGATGTTCACCGGGCTCGCGTGGAAGGTGCCCGAGGCCATGGCCGACCGCTTCTTCCTGGCGCCCACGCTCTTCGTCGCGCTGGCCCTCGCGCCGCCGCTGCTCGGCTGGTGGCAGTCCGGCGGGGCGCGGCGACTGCTCGTCGGTCTGCTGGTGGCCCTGCACGTGGCGACCGCGGCGTACCTCTCTACCCGCTGGCGCGACGACGCGACCCTCTACGAGCACGCGGTCGCGGCGTGCCCCGCGTCGGCGCACAACCACTACCGCTACGCGGGGCTGCTGGAGAGCCGCGGCGAGGTCGACGAGTCGGCGTGGCACGCGGCGCTCGCGTACGAGTCCATCCGGCGCTTCCCGCACCGGTGGGAGCACCCCGCGGTGGAGGCCGAGGAGACCGTCGCGCCCGCCGAGCGCGTCCGGCGGATGCACGCGCTGCTGCGCATCGACCGGCCGGAGTTCGCCTGGCGCAACGCCATCGCGGGCTACGCGCAGCGCAACGGGATGCCCCGCGCGGCCGCGAGGATCATGGCGGGCCTCGCCCCGCCCGCGGGGGCGGGCGGAGCTCGATAGGGGGGGGGAGAGGTCGGAGGAGGGGAGGACGGAGGGCAGCGCGCTGCGCTCAGGGGAGCGGCGAGCGGGCGACGATCGTGAGGCTGGACTCGCCGGTGGCCATGAGCAGCGTGTCGACGCCGTCGAAGACCATCCCCGCGACGTAGAACCCGCTGTCGTAGTCGTAGCTGCCGAGCGGGGTGCTGACGCCGCCCGCGAAGGGCAGCGAGAACAGCCGGTCGCCGCTGGAGTCGGCGAGGTAGTAGAGGTTGCGCACGGTGTCGACGGCGACGCCGTCGAAGGACACGCCGCTGCCCGTGAAGAGCGTGCTGACCGCGCCCGTTGCGGTGACGATCCGCACGCTGGTCCCGTTGACCACCACGGCGGTGTTGCTCGGGGTGAACGCGATGTCCGACCCGTCGTTGACCGTGGCGAAGTTCGTCACGGCGCCGCTGGCGGGGTTGACCATGCGCAGCTCGCTGAAGCGGCCGACGACGGCGATGAAATCACCGAAGGCGCCGAAGCCCGCGGGCACCACAGCGATGGCGTCCGGGGCCGGGATCGCCACGACCACCGACGAGGCGCCCGTGTTCGGGTTCACCGCGTAGAGGTTGCTCCCGTTGATGGCGTAGATGGTGTTGCGCGCCGCGTGGAAGGCCACGCTCAGCACGGGGCCCGGGATGCCGCTCGCGACGGTGCGCTGCGACCCGTCGACGCGCGACACCGAGACGATCGTGCCGCTCTGGGTGCCGACGAGGAGGTTGCCCGTGCCGTCGAAGGCGAGGTCGTTGTAGCCGCCCTGGGTGCCGCCGACGGTCTGCGGGAAGAAGCGCGCCGGGAAGGGCAGCGCCACGGTCTGGCAGCGGGCCTGGTTGCACACCTGCCCGGCGACGCAGCGGGTGCCGCAGGCGCCGCAGTTGTTGGGGTCGGTCTGCACGTCGCGGCAGGCCCCGGCGCAGAACACCTGGCCACCGCCGCAGGTCGGCGCGCACACGCCGCCCGAGCACACCTCGTCGGTGGCGCAGTTCGTCCCGCAGGCGCCGCAGTTGGCGCGGTCGGTCTGGAGGTCGCGGCACACGCTGCTGCAGAGGCTACGCAGGGGCTATTGCACGAAACCGGGTCCGCGCCGTCAATACGGACGCGCTGGCCGGGAGCGCCGCGGTCATGAATGATCGCCGTCGCCATGAACGACGCCCCCGAAGAATTTGCCCCGATGCTCAACGCCCAGCGCGACGGCTGGAACACCGCCATGGAGCTGCGCTACGTCTCCGCCACCGTCGACGAGGTCACCGCCGAGTGGACGGTCGGCCCGCAGCACCTCCAGGCCTACGGCATCGTGCACGGCGGCGTGCACGCGGGGGTCATCGAGACGCTCGCCTCCGTGGGCGCCGCGCTCAACGCCCGCGCGCGGGGGCAGTCCATCGTGGGCCTGGAGAACCACACTTCGTTCATCCGCGCGGTGCGCGAGGGCACCCTGCGGGCCACCGCCCGGCCCATCACCCGCGGCCGGCGCACGCAGGTCTGGGAGGCCGCCGTCACCGACCCCGACGGGCGCATCGTCGCCACCGGCCGGGTGCGCCTGCTGGCGCTCGAGCCCGAGGCCGCCGTCGCGGGCGAGACCGTGGCGGTCAAGGTCGGGTCGCCGGGCCCTCGGGCGCCCTGACGCGCAGCGCGACACCCGACGCTTTCGTACCGTCGCCCCAAAGATTCCGGACTGCCGGGCCACCGTGATAGCGTCCAGATGCCCTGCGATGGACCCTGCTGCCTACGCCTGCTACGAGCGCCTCAACAAGAACCCCGACGACGCCGAGGCGCTGTCATTTTTGTGGGAGTACCACGGGGGTCGCGCCGAGTTTCAGCAGCTCGCGACCCTCGTCGAGCAGACCGCCGGGCGACGGCCGGACCCGAAGTCCTCGGCGGATCTCTTCTTCCGCGCGGCGGAGCTCTGGTCCAAGAACGTCGGCCGCGCCGACCGCGCCGTCGCGAACTACACCCGCGCCTTCGAGCGCGACCCCTCGCAGCTCGGCGCCATCGAGGCCGCCCGGCAGATCTACCTCCAGCTGGGCAACCTGAAGCTCGCCGCGCAGCTCCTCGAGCGCCAGCTCGCCGCCACCGGCGACCCCCTCGTGCGCGCCATGCTCCTGCGCGAAGGCGCCGAACTCCACGGCCGCCTCGGCGCGCTCGACACCCAGATCGCCTGGCTCGAGGAGGTCCGCGCGACGCAGGCCGACGACTGGGAGCTGCTCCGCGAGCTGGCGGGCGCGTACCTCACGCGGGCCCAGTCGCCCGCCGCGCAGCCCGACGACGCCACCACCGGCGCGGCGCTGCTCTCGTCGCTCGCCCAGAGCGTCGGCGGCGAGCACGGCCTGGCCTTCGCGGAGGCCGCCCTCGACGCGTGGCCCGGCGACGAGGCCGCCTTCGCGATCATCTACGAGGCCTACGGCGCGCAGGAGCGCCTCGATGACCTCGCGCTGCGGCAGATCGCCTTCGTGCAGGCCAACCCGACGAGCCCGTACACCCCGGTGGTGCGCAAGGCCCTCGCGGAGGCCTACCTGGCCGTCGGGCAGATCGACGACGCCATCGCCGCGCTCGAGCCCCTCGGCGCCGCCGACCCGGAGATCGCCCGCACGCTGCTCGGGCTCTACCGCGACGCCGGCCGCGCGGAGGACTTCTCCCGCGTGGCGGGCGCCCTGGCCGTGGACGGCGACCTCCCGCAGCAGGTGCGCGACCTGAAAGACCTCGCGGAGATCCAGGGGCGCTCCGGCGACCGCGCGGGGATGCTCGACACGATGCGCAGGGTGCTGGCCCTCGACGCCGCCGACCCGGAGGCCCTCGCGCTGCTGGAGGACGACCTGCGCGCCCGGGGTGACTACGCCGGGCTGCGCGACGTGCTCGCGGAGGCGGTGCGCAGCGACCAGTGCTCGCCGGACATGCGCATCCCGCGGCTGCGGGAGATCGCCCAGGTGTCGCTGGAGCGCCTCGACGACGCGCAGGCGGCGCTCGACGCGTGGCGGGAGATCCTCGACAGCGTCGGCGAAGACCCCGAGGCCCTCGCGGGCATGGACCAGGTGTTCTCGCAGCAGAACCGCTGGGAGGAGCTCAGCCCCGTGCTGGCGCAGCGCGCCGACGTGCTGCCCGAAGGCGACGTGCGCAACTCGGTCCTGCACCGCCTGGCCGACCTGCACCGCGACCGCTCGGGCGACCGCGCCGCCGAGGCCGCCGCGCTGGCCCAGCTATGGCGCGCCGCCCCGCAGGACGACGGCGTCTCCGAGCGCCTCGTGGCGCTGCGCCGCGCGAGCGGAAACCTCGCGGGCCTGGTGGAGGTGCTCCGCGCGCGGGCCGAGCGGTCGCCGCCCGCCGCGGCGGGCGAGCGCTGGGCCGAGCTGGGCGTGGCGCAGGAGGCCAGCGGCGACCTGCACGGCGCCGTCAACGCGTGGCGGGAGGCGTCCACGCGCGACCCGCTGCACCCGCACGCCTGGGACGAGACCGAGCGGCTGCTGCGGGCGACGGGCCAGCACGCGGTGCTGTACGCCTCGCTGGTCGAGCGCTCCGAGGCGCTGAGCCCGGGGCCCGAGCGGGCGTCGGTCCACGCGCGGGCCTCGGACGCGGCGCGGGCGATGGGCGACCCCACGACGGCGCTGGCGGAGGCCGAGCGCGCCGTGGCGATGGACCCGGCCAACGACTCGCTGGCCACCTCGCTGATGGACTCGCTGGAGGTGCTCGGCGAGCGCGACCGGCTGCTGGCCTTCGTGCGCGAGCGCGCCGAGGGGCTGCCCGACGGCCCGGCGCGCATCGAGCTCACGCGGCGCGCGGCGCGGGCGGTGGGGCAGACCGACCCGGCGGGCGCGGCGGCGGTGTGGGAGGAGGTCCGGGCGGGGGCGCGGCGCGCGGGGGTACGCGACGACGCCGAGGCGCTCGACGCGCTGCTCGGGCTCGCGGAGCTCGCGGGCGACGACGAGCGCGTGGCGGCGCTGCTGGAGGAGGCCGCCCTGGCGGCGGGCGACGCGACGACGCGGCGGGCCCTGCGGATGCGCCGCGCGCGGATGCTGGCCGAGGAGCTGGGCCGCGTCGACGAGGGCGTGGACGTGCTGGAGGCCGAGGCCCGCGGGGACGCCGACGGGGCGCTCGACACCTGGGAGGCGATGGAGGCGCTCGCGGCGGCGCACGGCCGCTGGGAGCGCGCGTACGACGCGCTCGCGGCGCAGGTGGCGCAGACGCAGGACGACGACGACCGCGTCGAGCGCGCGGCGCGGCTGGTGTCGATGGTCGAGACCGAGGGCTCGCTCGGGCACCGGCTCATCGACGCGCTGCGGGTGCAGCACGCGGCCGACCCCAACGACCTCGGGCTCGCGCAGCGGCTCGCGGACCTGTGCGAGGCCGCGGGGCTGTGGTCCGAGGCCGTGACCCTGCTCGAAGAGCTCGCGGAGATGGAGGGCGACGACGAGGACCTCTCGACGCTGGTGCAGCGCATCGGGCACGCCGCGGACGAGCACCTCGACGACCCCGAGCGGGCGTGGCGGGCGCTGCTGCCGCAGGTGCAGGCCGGCGACATCGCGTGCCTCGGCCTGATGATCGCGATGACCGCGCGGCGCGGGATGCACGCCGAGGTGCTCCCGGTGCTCACCGACCTCGCGCAGCGGGTGAACGACGCCGAGGCGCGGGCCTCGCTCTGGCGCGAGATCGCCGAGCGCAAGGCGCAGCTGGGCGACGCCGCGGGGGCGGTGGAGGCCGAGTGCGAGGCGGTCGTGTCGCTGCCGACGGAGCTCGACGGGCTCGACCGCGTGGACGCGCTGGCGGCGCAGGCGCAGAGCCCCGCGCGGGTGGCGGGGGCGTACCGGGCGGCGCTGGAGTCCGCGGCCGACGCCACGGCGGCGCACGACCTGGCGATGCGGGGCCTGCGGGCCATCGAGGCCTCCGGGGGCACGAGCGAGGCGCTGGAGTTCGCCCTCGCCACGCTGGCCAAGATTCCCGTCGACGACGAGCTGCTCGACGCGGTCATCCGCCTCGCGCCGGGGCTCGGCCACGACCAGGACCTCTACGTCGCACTCGACCGACGGCGCCGCTCGGCGCAGACCGACGGAGAGCGCCTCGGGGTGACCCTGCGCGCGGCGGAGGTCGCGGGCGCGGTGCTGGGCGACCAGGAGACGGCGTTCCAGTACCTGGAGCAGGCGGCGGCGCTGGCCATCGGGCGCAAGGAGCCCGACGAGGGGCGGCTGGCGGACGTCGAGTCGACGGCGCGGCGGGTCGACGCCACGCGCCCGGAGATCGGGATGACCGCCGCGCTGGTCGAGCGCCTCGCGGCGCGGGGCGACGAGCTGGGCGAGAGCGAGCCGCGCGGCGGCGTGGTGCTGCTGCGCCGGGCTGCGGCGCTGTGCGAAGGCGAGCTGGCGCTCCCCGAGCAGGCGATGGCGCTCTACTCGCGCGCGGTGGTGCTCTGGCCCGGCGACGCCGAGAGCCCGGCGAAGCTGGAGGAGGTCGCGACGACCCTGCGGCGCCTCGGCGAGGTGGCGGCGCTCTACGACCGGGTGGTCGACAAGGCCTACGACGCGGCGACGGCGCGGTCGTTCACGGCGCGGCGCGCGATGCTCCTGGGCGAGCGCCTCGGCCGCGTCGACGAGGCCATCGAGACCTACCACCGGCTGACCGAGATCGCCCCGAAGGACCTCGGGATCCTGCGGGCGCTGCAAGACCTGCTGGAGCGCAACGCCCGCTGGCAGCCCCTGCTGGTGGCGCTGGAGCGCGAGCTCGAGGTGGGCGCCGACCGCGCGGCGACGTACCGCCGCATGGCGACCATCTGGGAGCAGCACCTCCGCAACACCTTCGAGGCGAAGGACCTCTGGAAGCGCGTCCTGAAGATCGCCCCCGACGACGGGCAGGCGCGCGCCGCCCTGGAGCGCCTCGATCGCCGCGCGGGCGAGGTCGTCGACGAGGAGCCGCTGGAGTCCCTCGACGACGAGGAGATCGCCATCGAGGACGCCACCCCGGCGCCCGTGTCCCCGCCGTCCGAGACCTCCCCCGATGCCCCGGAGGACGAAGACCCGCGCGCGGCGCTCTTCGGTGATCCCCTCTCCGACCGGCCCGACTCGCCGCCGCAGACCTCCGGGTCGGCGCCGCCCTCGGCCGACCTCGCCGCGCTGCTCGCCTCCACCACGCCCTCCTCGCAGCGCGTGAACCCCCTCGATCGGCCCTCCATCGACGACGCCGCAGCGAAGCAGGAGGGCGACGGGACCCACGACCCCCGCGCGGCCTTCTTCGACGACCACGCCGACGAAGACGCCGCGGAGCCGGCCCCGGAAGTCGACGTCTCGGAGCCCGAGCCCGAGCCCGAGCCCGAGCCCGACCTCGAACACACCGTGGCCTTCGACGTCGCCGACGACCTTCCCCCGGAGGAGCAGCACGCCGAGGAAGAGCACCACGCCGAGGGCGAGGCCGGGCACTCCGTGGCGCAGGGTCTCCACGCCGCCGACCTCCACGATCTGGAGATCGAGACGCCGGAGCCGCCGCCGATGCGCCCCAGCCGCCCGCCGCCGCCGCTGCCGCAGTGGTCGGCGCCGCTCACGCCCTCGGTGCCCCCCGCGGCCCCGGCGCCCGACCCGATGGACGCCCTCGACGCGCTGGAGGCCATCGACATGGAGGACTCCCTCGAGGCCGACTTCGTCGACGAGGTCGAGGCCGTCGACGAGGGCCTCTCGCTCGATGACCTCGCGGCGATGGTCGCCCCGCCGAGCGCGGCGCCGCGGCCAGGCCCCCTCGCCCCGGCCCCGCCGCCGTTTCCGCCCCGCCGCGATCACTGACCGCGGCTCTCCCGCCCCGTCTCTGGTCACGGATTGCCCTTGCGCTCGCGGCTTCGTGTATCCATCCGGGACCCCATGCGTCCCTCGCGCACCACCCTCGTCCTCGGCGTCGCCCTCGCGGGCGTCACGGGCTCTGCCTCCGCGCAGCCGCGGCGGCCCGTCGTCACCACGGTCGCCATGGTCCATCCGACCGCCGAGGCCCCGCCCGGGTGGGACCTCTCCCGCGCCGACGACGTCCTCGCCCGCATCGGGCGCGCCGCCACGGGCGACCCGCGCCGAGGGGCCCTGGAGATCTCCAGCGCCCTGCTCGCCGGGGTCGAGCCCCACGTCGCCGCGGCGGGCCTCGACAGCCTCGGCGTGCTCGCGCGCCCGGAGTCCGCCGACGCCATCCTGCGCTTCCTCGACCACCGCCGCGTGTCCCTGCGCCGCCGCGCCCTCATCGCCGCCGCGCGCCTGCACACCCCCGCGATGCTCCGCGCCATCGACGCCCGCCTCGGCGACTCCGACCCGGAGGTCCGCGCCGAGGCCGCGCGCACCCTCGCCGACGTCGCCGACCCCACCTCCGTCCGCGCCCTCTGGGCGGCCTTCGAGCACGAGGCCGGAAGCGGGCTCGGCTCCGAGGGCACCGCCCTCCTCCAGGAGTCCGCCCGCGCCCTCGGCGCGCGGGGCAGCGAGCAGGACGTCGACCGCCTCCTCACGTACCTCCGCCGCGCCCCCTTCGGCGCCCTCGCGCGGGCCTTCGAGGCCTCGCTGCGCCGCCCCGAGCTCCCCGACCCGGTCAAGCTCCGCGTGGTGCAGGCCATCGCGGGCATCGCCACCCCGCAGGCCCGCGAGCTCCTCACCCGCCTCGTCGACGAGCACCGCGGCCGCTCCACCCCCGCCATCGACGCCGCCCGCAGCGCCGTCTCGAGGATCCAATGAAGCCCCTCGCCCTCGTGCTCCCGCTGGTCCTCGCCGCGCTCGGCGGCGGCTGCGCCAACACCGGCATCTCCCGCGGGGCCTTCTCCCTCGGCACCCCCGCCTCCGACGCCGTCGTGCTCGCCGCCGTCGCCGACCGCGTGCGCGCCGCCGCGCCCGCCGTCCTCCCCCCGGTCGTCGCCATCGTCGCCGACGACCCCGCGCAGGGACTCAGCATCGTCGACCTCGGCACCGGCGCCGTCGTCGGCCGCGTCCAGGCCCCCATCGCCTCGCGCCCGGTCGTCGCGGGCGACCTCGTCGTGGCCCGCGTCGCGGGCGCCGTCGTCGCGTGGTCGCTGCAGGGCGCCGAGCGCTGGCGCGTGCCCGACGAGGGCCTCGACCTCGTGGGCGCGAGCCGCGACGGCGACCGCGTGGCCCTGGTGCTCGGCGGCGCCGGCGTCACCCGCCGCCGCGGGGTCGTGCGCGTGGTCACGGCGGGCGACGGCAGCACCCTCGCGCGCACCGAGATCGCCCACGCCCTCGGGCTGCCCACCCTGGTCGGCGACGACGTGTTCGTCCCCTGGGACGGGCAGAACCTCTCCGTCCTCGACGCCCGCAACGGCGACGAGCTCTCCCGCGTGCGCAGCCGCGACGACGTGGTGGGCTTCTCCGTCCGCGAGGGCCACGCGGTGTACTACGGCGCCCGCGCGCTCTACCGCCTCGGCGCCGAGTCGGCCTCGGGCACCGCCGCGGGTACCCCCCACTACCAGCCGCGGCCCGACGAGCTCCCGGGCGCGGCGGCCTTCGCCCTCGACGGGTACACCTCCCTCCGCGCGGGCCTCGACGCGCGCGAGCGGGTGCGCCTCGCGTGGCGCCCGGACCCCGCGCTGCCGGGCGTCGCCCTCCTGCACAACACCGTCTTCGCGCTCTACCACCGCGACGTGTTCGCCCTCGACGCGACCACCGGCGCGCTGCGCTGGGCGTACGTGAGCCCGCACGACCTCGCCGGCGTCGCGGTCGTGCGCGCCGGACTCGTCGTGGTCGACGACCACGGCGGGGCCTCGCTCCTGGCACCCGACGACGGCCGCGCGCGCTGGCGTCAGGCGCTGCCCGTGGGAGGCCCGCAGGCGGTGCTACAGCTCGCCGCGGACTTCGCCCCGGCGCCCAACACCGACGACCCGCCGCGCACCCTGGTGGAGTCGCTGCTCGAGGCCGCGGGCGGCTCCGACGCGCGGCTGCTGCCCGCCCAGCGCTTCGCGGCGCAGCGCCTCGCCGCGCTCCCGGGGGCGCCGGCCACCGCGGCGCTGGTGTCCATCCTCACGCGCCGCGGGCTCTCCCCCGAGCTGCGCGCGGTGGTGGGCGAAGGGCTCGTGGGGCGCACCGACGGCACCGACGCCATGATCGAGGCCCTCGACCTCCACTACGACTACGTGCGCGGCGTGGACGTCCCCCCGGTGGGCTTCCTGGCGCGCGCGCTCGCGGCGGCCCACGAGCGGCGCGCGGTGTCCTCGCTGGTGTCGCACCTCTTCGACCCCGCGACCCCCACGGACGACCTCGCCCCCATCGTCGTGGCGCTGCGCGAGCTCGGCGACCCGTCCTCCGTGCACGCCCTCGCGGACTTCGTGCGGCTCTACCACGCCGACGTCGGCGCCGTGGCGCCGGTGGGCGGCGGCGACGCCATCATCGAGCGCGACATCACCGACCAGGGCCACCTCAACGCCGCCGTCGAGCAGGCCATCGAGACCATCGCCCGCGTGGGCGCCGCGCCCGAGCGCGCGCTGCTCGACCGGGTGCGCGCCCACCCGGTGGCGCCGGAGACGGTGCGCGTCGCGGCCTCACGCGTGCGCGACGGCGCCCCCCCGGAGGCGCCCGCGGAGGCTCCCCCCGGAGACGGCGCCGCCCCCGCCGCCGCGGGCACCGACATGACCTTCGGCGCGCCCGCGGGGCGCCTCGGGCCCGACGCCATCGACGGCGCGATGTCCGCGCGGCGCCCGGAGGTGCTCGCGTGCCTGCGCGACGCCCCGTCGCGGCCGGCGCAGCTGCGGGTGCAGTTTCGCTACGACGGCGACGGTCGGGTGAGCAACGTGTCGGTGATGCCCGCAGCCTTCCAGGCCTGCGTGGCGCCCATCGTCGCGGCGGTGCAGCTCCCCACCTCGCTCGCGGTGCGAGAGCTCGGCACGTGGATCTGCCCCACCGCCTACTGATCGGTCAGAAGTAGTACCGGACGTGGAAGGCGCCGCCGACGCCGAAGCCCAGGCCGACGCCGTTGTTGTTGAGGACGGCGAGGCGCGGCACGGCCTCGAAGGCGAGGTCGAGGGGGATGGTCTTGAGCTGCACCGCGAGGCCGAGGGGGAGCTCGAGGCCGAGGGCGAGGCTGTCGCTGTTGCCGAAGCCCGCGTAGAGGCCGGGGCCGATGTAGAATTCCAGGTCGGCGGTGGTGCCGCGGATGAGCGTCGCCGGGTGGAAGAGGTAGTCGGCCCGGAGGAACACCCCGGTGCTGTTGTCGAGGTAGTCGCGCCCGAAGCGCCCGTTGCGGTACCAGAACGACAGCACGAACTGGAGCGACGTGCGCTGGGTCATGAAGTAGTGCGCCGAGAGGCCGACGTCGGGGTAGCCGAGGGCCAGGCCGAGCCCGAAGCGGCGGGCGCCGCCGACCTGGGCGTGGGCGACGGAGGGGGCGGCGAGGCAGAGGGCGATCGCGGTCGCAGCAGACGCCAGAAGGGGTGTGGATTTCTTCATGGGGCCATCCTCTAGGGCAATGGACGCGCTGCGCAATAGGGTTGTCGCGCGCGCCGCGGGCGCGTTTCGCGGCGCCCATGTGGGCACGATGTTCTGGTACGTTCCGTCGTCGTTTCCAGGAGGTGTCTGTCGTGTTCAAGAAGATGGTCGTCGGCGTGGATTTTTCGGAGCATAGCGACCGCGCGGTGAAGGCCGCGCTCCAGCTGGCGCGCAGCGTGGGCGGCTCGGTCGTGCTGGTGGGCGTCATCCCCTCGCCCACGGAGATCGTCCCCTCGGGCACCCCGGAAGACCAGGTCACCGGCAGCATCGAGCACCGCCTGCGCGACCGCGCGGCCGAGCTGTCGAAGTCCTCGGGCGTCGCCGTCGACTACGGCGTCGAGGTGAGCGAAGACCCCGCCGCGGCGCTCACCCGCTTCGTCGCCACCTGGGGCGGCGACGTGCTCGTGGTCGGCACCAGCGCCCGCTCGGGCCTCAACCGCGTGCTCGTGGGCTCCGTCGCCGAGCGCGCGCTGCGCACGTCCACGGTGCCCGTGCTCGTCATCGGCCCCGCCGCCGCGATCTGATCGCCCCCCGCGCTCTGCCTCAGGGCGCCCCCGCGTCGGCGGGCGCCACCGGCAGCGCCGCGCTCCACAGCAGCCGCTGCGTGCCGCCGTCCTGGGTCTCGATCCACGACGCCTGCACCGTGCCG
>Ga0247843_1002388_pt1 | contig 34285 bp, 28 predicted proteins | sample LaCruzMarch2017__FD_192420 | JGI IMG/M metagenome (GOLD analysis project Ga0247843, IMG submission 192420) | Freshwater microbial communities from meromictic Lake La Cruz, Castile-La Mancha, Spain - LaCruzMarch2017_8m | ecosystem: Environmental > Aquatic > Freshwater > Lake | place: Spain... | reverse complement strand
TGGGCGCCGCGGCGTTGTCTTTATCCTCGGTGCTGGCGGAGTCGGAGGAATTTGTTCCCACTTGGGCCAAGGATGCTGTCTGGTATCAGATTTTTCCCGAGCGCTTCCGCAATGGGGATGCCTCGAACGATCCGACCAAGGCGGACATTGCGGGGGCTTTCCCCGACGCGCCGGATTTGCCGTGGAGGGTGCATCCTTGGACGTCAGATTGGTATGCGCGGCAGGACTACGAGGAGGGTGCGTCGATTCCTTTTCATCAGCTCCTCCAGCGGCGGCGCTACGGGGGAGATTTGCAGGGGATCATCGACAAACTTGATTACCTGCAGGATTTGGGGGTCAACGCCCTTTACCTGAATCCCGTCTTCGATTCGCCCTCGGCGCATAAGTACGATGGCAACAGCTACCACCATATTGATCCCAACTTCGGGCCGGACCCGGAAGGCGACCGGAAGCTGATGGCCGGCGAAGACCCGGATAATCCATCGTCTTGGGTGTGGACGTCGGCGGACAAACTCGCCTTGGAAATGATCAAACAATGCCACGCTCGCGGGATCCGCGTGATTTTTGACGGGGTCTTCAATCATATGGGTCAGCGCAGTTGGCCTTTTCTCGATGTCTTGGCAAAGCAGCAGGATTCGCCCTACGCCGACTGGTTTTCGGTCAAGTCGTGGCGTGATCCCGCAACGGGGGAGAAGTTCGATTATGAGGGATGGTTCGGTCACAAAACACTTCCTGAATTCCGAGAGGACGAGGAGGGGATTGTGTCCGGACCCCGGGATTACATATTTGCAGCGACGAGGCGATGGATGGACCCGGACGGCGATGGTGATCCTTCCGACGGCATCGATGGGTGGCGGCTCGACGTGGCTTTTTGCGTGGCCCATCCCTTCTGGAAAAAGTGGCGCAAGGTGGTGAAAGAAGTGAATCCCGAGGCGTACGTCACGGCCGAACTGATTGATCCGGTCCCTCAACTGGAACCTTATCTGCAGGGCGATGAATTCGATGCGGTGATGAACTACAATTTCGCATTTGCCTGCTCCGACTATTTCGCCGATGACAAATCCCGGATCAGCACAAGTGAGTTCGATCGGCGGCTGCGGGAGTTGCGCGAAGCTTTCCCCGCCGGCGTAGCCGAGGTGCAGCAGAATCTTTTCGGCAGCCACGACACGGATCGAATCGGGTCCCACATTGTCAACCGCGACCGGGAGCATGCCGGCAACTGGCAGGCTTACTTCGAGTTTTCCAAGGTGGAGAACGGTCAATACAACCCGCGCAAGCCGACGCCCGGGGAACTGGAGTCACAAAAGCTCTTCGCCGTGCTGCAGATGACCTACGTGGGGGCGCCTATGATCTATTACGGGGATGAAGTCGGGATGTGGGGGGCAAACGACCCGGACTGCCGCAAGCCGATGGTTTGGGCTGACCTGGTGTATGAGGACGAGATTGTTTTGCCCGACGGGTCATCTAAGGACATCCCGGATAAGGTGGAGGTGAATCAGGAGCTTTTCGATCACTACAAAAGGCTCATCGCTCTGAGGCATTCCCTGCCGTCGCTGAGAAGGGGAACTTTTGAACCGCTGATCGTGGACGATGAACGTCAACTTTACGGATTTCGCCGCGAGTTGGACCATGAGGAGGTTGTCGTGATACTGAACAATTCCGACCACGAACAGATCGCGGAGTTGGCCCTGAGCGGTCAGTGGCGCGATCGTTTGAACAGCACCGAGCTTGCCGCCAAGGACGATGGGGCAAATGAGCTCCTTTTGCCGCCGCGGGGCGCAGCGATTCTTGTGCGGGAAAGCGAAAGCGTCCCCATCCGGGACTAGAAGAAAAACGGGACCCCCAGAGCAGCGAAGGCGGACTTTTCCTCGGTGAGATATTTGTCGGCCAGTCGGTCGAAGCCTCCGCCCGCGCGGAAGTCGGTCAGGAAGGTATTGACCTGCGTGCGAAGTTCCTCGTCCCCTTGGCGCACGGCAATGGCCCACGACTCTTTTTGCAGGGGGTTGAGCATGGGGCGGGTGGTTCGAGGATTGCGCTTGGCATTTTGGTAAACGGACATCTGGTCGTAAATGAAAGCGTCAGCCTTGCCCTGGGTGACCTCAAGGACGCAGGCACTTTCTTTGTCCAATCTGATGAGGGCAGCCTTGTGCACATGGGTCCGGGCAAACACTTCGCCCGTGGTGCCTTGGCGGACCACGATGGTGCGGCCGGGTTGATCGAGGTCGGAGAGTCCTTGGGCCTTGCTGTCGGCGGGCACGAGGGCGGCTAGACCTGCGGTCAGATAGGGTTCGGAAAATGCGACGGCTTTGGCCCGCTCGGGCGTCGCGGTCATGGAGGAAATGATGACGTCAATCTTGCCGGATTTGAGCGAGGGAATGAGCCCCGGGAAGGAGATGTTTTCAATGACAAGTGGACGTCCCAGGCTGTCGGCCAGCCCTTGGGCCAGTTCGACCGAGATGCCGGCGGGCTTGCCGTCGGGCCCGATCGTCTCGAACGGCGGATAGGAAAGTTCCATACCCACGCGGAGCGGGACAGGTGCAGCGGCGGCAACGGCGAAGGAAACGAGAAGGAGAAGCAGGAAGCGCATGCTGCGATGGGAAGCGTCAGGGCGATCCGTGTCAACAACAGCGTTTTTTGCTGGTGCGCGAGGCGGAGGGCGTTCAGTTGTTGGGTTCTATGTTGAACGAATTCAAAACCTTTATCGCCAAAGGCAATGCCATTGACCTCGCCGTTGGCGTGGTGATCGGCGCGGCTTTCGGGAAAATTGTCTCCTCGCTGGTCGACGACATCATCATGCCGCCGATCGGGTTGATCCTTGGCACCGTGGACTTCAGTCAGCTCTATGTCAGCCTCGACGGCAAGGCCTACGAAACTTTGGCCGTGGCCCAAGCGGCCGGGGCGCCGACCTTAAATTACGGCAACTTCATCACGGTCGCCATCCAGTTCGTGATCATCGCGTGGGCGATTTTCCTGCTGGTCAAAGGAATCAACGCGCTGAAGGCAAAGGAAGCCGACAAACCGGCGGCTCCGCCCGAGCCTTCGGCCGAGGAGAAGGTGCTGACCGAGATCCGCGACCTGCTGAAGAAGCAAGCGGGCTGACCGGAGGGCTTGCCCCCGCGGCCCGGGCGTGTTTGATGGCGGCATGCTGGCAGACAAAAAGCGTCCGGTGGTTGCGGTGGCCGGTGCCTCCGGCTTCGTGGGCACGGCTTTGCTTCCGGTGCTGGCCGCGGACTTCGATGTGATTGCCCTGCGGCGTTCGCCGGCGGCGGAACTGCCGGGCGTGGAATGGCGGCAGTGCGACCTGTTCTCCATGCTGCAGACGGAACGCGCCCTCGAGGGTGCGGACTACGCGGTCTATCTCGTCCATTCCATGTTACCGGCCCGGCTGACTCAGGCGCGATTCGAAGACATGGATTTCATTCTGGCGGACAACTTTGCCCGTTCGGCCGCACGGGCCGGCGTGAAGCAAATCCTTTATCTGGGAGGCATCATTCCGGACGACGCCCAGTTGTCGCGTCACTTGGCCAGCCGTCTCGAGGTGGAGCGTGTGCTCGCGGCGCGCGGGGTGCCGGTAACCAGTTTGCGCGCGGGGCTGATTGTCGGTGCGGAGGGTTCGTCCTTCCGCATTGTGGCGAGATTGGTGGAGCGCTCGCCGCTCTTGTTGTGTCCGCACTGGACGCGGTCGATGACCCAACCGGTGGGCTTGCGCGATGTGGTCAAGTTGCTCCGTTTTTGCGTGGGTCGGGAGGAAATGTATGGCCGCGCCTTCGACCTCGGCGGGGCCGAGGTGATGACTTATCTCGATCTCATGCGGCGTACCGCCGTGCGTCTGGGAAAAAAGCGCCTGATCATCGCCCTGCCTTTTATTCCGACCCGGTTGGGCGTGCTCGGGGTGCGGTTGGTGACGGGCGGACACCGTGAGCTTATTGCCCCGCTGGTCGAAAGTTTGCGTCATGCCATGGTGGCGCATTCCCCGACTCTGCAGGAGAGGGCAGGGATCGAGCCGCAATCGTTTGACGAGGCTTTGGAGGAGGCGCTGCCGGGTGTCAAGGCGCCGGCTCCCGAAATCGACCAGCATCTGGCCCGGCGCCATGTGCACAGCCAAGAGGGACGCTATGTGTGTTCCATCCAACGCCTGCCGCTTCCGCCGGGCTACGATGCCACGTGGGTGGCGCGCGAGTATGCCAGTTGGCTGCCATCGCTCTTCCGGCGGGTCCTGCGCGTGACGGTCGACGATCAACTCAATCTGACTTTCCGCGTGTCGGGCCTCCGCCGTCCGTTGCTCGAGCTGAGCTATTCGAGCAACCGTTCGTCGGCCGACCGTCCCCTCTTCTACATTACCGGCGGGTTGCTGGTGAGGGCGGACGATGTTCCCGACGGCCGGGCCCCGGCGCGGCTTGAGTTCCGGGAGAGTCCGGACCGCCGGAGTGTGTTGGCCGCCATCTTCAATTACAGTCCCTCCTTACCGTGGTGGTTTTATCGCATCACGCAGGCACCGATGCATCTGCTGGTCATGAAGCTGTTCGGCTGGCATCTCGCCCGCCAACAACCCAAACCGCGGAGAGCGCCGGAGGGACGGTTGGTCGGGCAGGCATGAGCGCGTGGTGACTGCTCCCTCTTCGCGGTCGCGGGACATTGTGCACGGAGAGTCACGGAGCAATGTTGAGAAGGCCTGCTCGGGTGGTTGACTCGGGACTTGTGTGAGTCGCGGCGGGACTTATAAAGAAGATCAAATGAAACCGCTCGGCAGGATCTGTCTACTGGCCCTCCTGCTCGCGGGGGCAGTCCGCGCAGGGGAAAGTGCAGAAGGAGGCGCGCCTGAACCCCCGGCGGCCGCACCTGGGATGGCAGAGGTTCCCGTGCTGCAGTGCGAGGACTTGGCTTCGATGGAGTCCCAGGTGGGCAATGAGGTGGTGATTGAGGGGGTAGTACAGAGTATCGGCACTGGTCCGAATGACGGGATCACCTTCCTCAATTTTGGCGATCGCCGCAGCGGTTTTGTCGCTCTCATTTTCCGCCAGGCTTATGACAAATTTCCCGAGGGTTTCGACCAATACGGCCAGCAACGAGTACGGGTGCGCGGGACGTTGGAAAAGTACCGTGATCGCCAGATTCAAATTAAGATCCTGACTGCCGACCAGATCGAAATCGTCGCAGCACCGGAGCCCTAAGATTCCTGCGGTGTCGCCACGAGTCGCTCCACGTATTTGGCGAGGATGTCGAACTCAAGGTTGACCAAGTCCCCGGCCTCGAGGTCGCCGAGGTTGGTGTTTTCCAGGGTGTGCGGAATGACCCACACGGAGAAGTCCGCGGCATTGGCTACCGCCACGGTGAGACTGACCCCGTTGATCGCGATGGACCCCTTGTAGGCCACGTAGCGGGCGAATTCTGCGGGGAGGGCGATATCGATCCGGAGATCGGGACCCTTTTCTTCCACCGCGAGGACTTCCGTGGTGCAGTCGACATGGCCCTGCACAAAATGCCCGCCCAGCCGTCCGTCGACGCGCAAGGCGCGCTCCAAATTTACCGGGCTACCGGGTTTGAGGCGCCCGATGTTGGTCCGGTCGAGGCTTTCGGCGAGCAGATCAAACATGAACTGGCCCTCGCGCTGGGCGGTGACGGTGAGGCAGCAGCCATTGACGGCGACACTTTCCCCGATGCGCACCCGGGTGGCCGTGCGGGGGCCCTTGACCAGTAGTTGCAGGGTGCGGTCCGAGCGGCGCAACCAGATAACCTTACCAACTTCGCGAACCAAACCAGTAAACATGGCGGTAAATCATTGCAGAGCGGCCCCGAAAAGGGAAGGTCAGCTCTCGGAAGCAAGAAGTCGCTCGCATATCTTTCGCTTGGCGGCGTCGGACACAAAGGGCAATGTTTCGTTTCTTCGCCCATCATGCCCATGAGAAAGATGCTTCATTTTTCCGCCCGCTGTGGTCCCGCCGCGGTGATGGCGTTCAGTCTGCTCTGCAGCGGTTGTGCGACCTCCGGCAAAGTGCCCAGTCCTCCGAAGAAGAAGACGGTGGCGGTCACTGCCACGGCCTACTCCAGCGGAGCCAAATGCAATGGTGCTTGGGCCCAGCGCAACGCGATCGGTGGTCGTTTGAAGTCTGGCGAGGTCAATAGTGCGGCGGCGGATTGGTCGCGCTTCCCGCTCGGCACCAAGTTCAAGGTCGTCGAGACGGGCAAAGTCTACATCGTTGACGATTACGGGTCGGCCATGGTGGGGAAGAACAAGGTCGACCTTTTCCATACCAGCTACCGCGACGTCTACCGCTGGGGCGTCCGGCAGGTGAATCTTGAGATCATCGAATGGGGGTGCCCTGCAGAAAGCCTTACCGTGCTCAAACCCCGTGCGCGAGCTTCGCATGTTCGCCGAATGGTCGAAGCCTTGCGCGAGAGCTCCCCGAGCACCGGATAACCGATCTTCTCGGGCGCGGTTCAGCGCTGCAGACTTCCCTCGATAGTGTAGTCTGGCAGAGGCGCAGCTTGCCAGACGTGTCCGGTGGCCGCGCGCGCTTCCCGCGGCGTGAAGGTCAGCAAGTCGAGGCGCAGACGGAAAAATGCGGGGGACGACTCCGGGTTGCCATCGGCATCGAGCAGGCCGAGTACCGAATCTGACTGCTCTTGCAGGCGGCCCAGCAGGGGCATGATCCATCCGGGGGGCTGCCCCGAGGAGCGGTATTCCAAAGCGGCAAACCACATTTGCCAATCCAACCGCGGCATATGAGGCATCAGGAATGGCAGGTCGTTGTCGTCCGCCGCCATTTGGTAACGGAAACGGTAGGGCTGCCAAATACGGCCATCCGTGCTGGCCTCGATCGTGATTTCCGGACGCTCGGTGGTCATCACGCTGAATAATCCATAGGAGTTTGCGCTGCGGAGCGGCGCAAACGGCTCGAGCGCCGGCGCGACCGTGGGCGGACTGACCACCCTCAGAACGAGGAGCAACTGGAGCGTGGTGAGAAACACGATGAGCAGAGCAAACCAGGGTAGAATTTTGCGCTGGAGTCGTGCCGGCTGCGCGGACGTGGCAACGGGCTCTCCGGTGAAGTGCTGCCGCAGCCACGAGGGCCAGGAGGCGTCATCGACCAAGCTGACGCAGAGAACAAGGGTGAGCAGGTTGAAGAATCCGTAGTGGCCGGAGGCCGCGATGAGGATCATGAGCAAGCTGAAGGCCCAAAAGGCGGTCATGCGCAAACGTCGCGGGCCAAGCATGAGGAATGGCCCGAGCAGTTCGATAGCGAACACCACGGCGAGCGAGAGAATATGGAACCAGCCCGGAAGCTGTGCGAACCACCAACTCGTCCAAACCGGAATCGGCTGGGTGAAGTAGTGGTAATCCAACGCGGTGCCTTCGAGCCACGTGTTGCGTCCGGCGGCGTCAAAACCATAGAGCTTGACGATGCCTGACTCGAACATCAGGCGGAAAAGCAGCCACCAAACAAGGAGACGGGCTATCCGTGGCGGGGCCGACGCGCCGCGTTGCAGGCGAAGGGCCCAAGGAACATAGAAGACGACGAGCAACCCGGCCTCGAGCAGGAGGGCATCCCATTGGAAATTGAGAAAAACCGGAACGGCCGAAGCAAACGAGAGATAGCAGAGCCAAGCGGCCAGGGCGGATGCCGCCGGCAGCAGGCCGAGGACGAGGGCCACGGAGGCGGCGGTTCCCGTGGCGAGCCACACGTGGAGCATGAGGTCACTTGATCCGAACCAGAGGAGGCTCGGCACATTGAGCCAGGCAGCCCACGGACGGTTGGCAGCGGCGAAGTGTTCCTTCACCGCGGCGAGGTGTGCCTCCACCGGCAAAATGCCGCGTGACCCGGCCAACCCGTCGATTTGCCCCCAGAGCGAGAGGAAGGCAAAAATGAAGATAAGCCCGATGAGGCGGGGGAAGAAATCACCGGAAATACGGTAATTTGTGACCAGCGTTCCGCGGCCCCAGAGCAAGTTGGTCACGCCCGCGCACCAACTCCGGTGCCCGGCAACCCAATGGTAGGCAGCTTCGGAGGCCTGTCGGAGCGGCGGCAGAGCGCGGTAAGCGCGCAGCAGGAGATTGCCCTCGAGTCCGCCGGCGGCCAAAGCGGCCAACGCGGCATGCGCGCCGGTGATAAGTGATCCGCCCGGTCGTGACATGACGATGCGTTGGAAAGGTTCGCCTCCGGCCGCGGCCATGACGTCTGGCGGTGCCGTTTGCAAAGTGCGGTAAACCACCGCCTGACCGGAGGACGCTTCCCACCGCTCGACCCAGCGCCGACAGAAGGCGCAGTCGGCGTCCCAGTAGAGAACGGGATTGTTCTGGTTTTGGCGTGCGTCCATGTTGGCTTTCGACCCTGCAATGGTGTAGGCTTCAAGTCCAGTCGCGGCAGTCTGGTGCCCGTCCGCCGGGTCCAGCGCGCGACTTCGAACCACCGCAAACGAGGCATGCCACGCCAGAGCTATTCTTGGGAGGACGAACCGCCGCCGCGCCGCCGCCGGATTTGGCGCTGGCTGCTGCTCGTGCCCTTGCTCCTCATCCTTCTCGGCGCGGCGGTTGCCGCCGTAGTTGTCCTCTCGGCACGTTCCGAGTTCATGACTCTCGCGGGTCAATATGATCTCAGCCGGCTCGAGCGGATGGAGTCTGCCTCGCTCATCTACGACCGCAAAGGCGACCAGATGGGCAAAATCTTCATCCAGAACCGCGATCCAGTTCCTTATGAGAAGTTGTCCCCCTGGCTGGTCAAAGCCGTCGTGGCGGCCGAAGACCAACGTTTCTGGGAACACACGGGCGTGGATTATTGGGGAATCGTTCGGGCCGCCCAAGCCAACTGGACCGCGGGACGCATCCGGCAGGGCGCGAGCACGGTAACCCAGCAGTTGGCGCGCAATTCTTTCGATCTCAAAGAGCGAACCTACCGTCGCAAGCTCCTCGAAATGGCCCTTGCCGTGCAGATCGAGAAAAAGTTTCCCAAGGAAAAAATCATGGAGATGTATCTCAACCGCGTCTACTTCGGCGGCGGTCTTTATGGTGCCGAAGCTGCGGCGCGCGGATACTTCGGGGTCTCGGCGGCCGAACTCACGGCTTCCCAAGCGGCGACCTTGGCCGGACTCCTGAAGAGCCCCAACAGTCTCTCCCCTTGGGCCAACCCCGCCGGTGCCCGCGAAAATCGCGATGTCGTGCTCAAGCAAATGCGCGATCTCGGTTTTCTTACCGGGACCGAATATCAGAAAGCCTTGGCCGACCAACTCGTGGTTCGCGATCGGCCCAGCCCGGTCAAACAGTCCTACGCGCTCGACTACATCCGCCAGCAGGCCATTGCCTCGCTCGGCTTCGAACGCGCCATGAATGGCGGATTCCGTATTTACACCACCATCGATGCGGAGATGCAGCGCGAGGCCGAGGCCGCCTTGCAACGGCGGCTTGCCGAAGTCGAGAGGCGTCCGGGGTATGCCAACGAAACGTTCGAAGATTTTCGCCGCCGCTACGAGGCCAGCCCGCCGAAGCCCGGTGATTCCAACACCATGCCCCCGACCTACCTGCAGGGCGCTGTGCTGGTGCTCGACAACCAGACCGGCGGAATCGTCGTCATGGTCGGCGGCCGTGATTTCCGACACAGCGAATACAACCGCAGCGTGCAAGGGCGCCGTCCGCTCGGCACAGCTTTCACCCCCATGCTCTACGCCGCGGCCTTCGAAAAAGGCGTCTTCCCCGGGGCGGTCGTGCAGGACTGGGCGCTCGACAATCGCTTGGTCGGCATTGGCGGCAGTTCGGGGGTCCTCGGGGAATGGGGCGTGGAGCGGGCCGACAACGAATACGAGGGCGAGGTTACGGTGCGAGACGCCTTTGTCCGGGGGAAAAATGCCGCCGTCGTGCGGGTCGGATTCAAAACCGGGCTCGAGGCGTTGGGCAAGCTGACCAAGGAGGCTGGGATCGGTTCGCCGCTGCGTCCTTTTGCCAATGCCTATCTCGGCTCGAGCGAATTCACCTTGGAGGAGTCAACGCTCGCTTACACCATGTTCCCCGGCGGCGGGTCCCGTCCGGAACGCACGCATGTCATCGACCGAATTGATGATGGTGATGGCGAAACGATTTACCGTCGGACCGAGGAGCGCAAACAGGTCGTCTCCGATGCCACGGCATGGCAGGTGCACAGCCTGATGACCGATGCGCTCGCGCGGGGGACAGCGTCAAAGGCAATGACCGACTACGGGTTGGCCGTGGCCGGTGCAGCGGGCAAGACGGGGACCTCCTACGGGTTCACCGATTTATGGTTTCTGGGTTATGATGAGAAGCTGACCTGCGGTGTGTGGATGGGATTCGACAAGCCGCAGCAAATTTTTCGCGGCGCTTTCAGCCGAGATCTGGCCCTTCCCGTTTGGGTCGATGTGATGAACGCCTCTCGCGAGGACTTTCCTTCCAGCCCGCTCAAGGCCCCGGTCACGGTTGAGCAAGTGCAGGTCTGCCGCCTCAGCGGGGACCTCGCAACAGATAAGTGTATCGAGAAAATCCGCCGCCCCGACGGGACGGAAGTTACCGAATCAACGGCCTATACCGAATATGCGCGGATCGGCAAGGCACCCACCGCGGCCTGTCCGCTTCACTCGGGTGGACCCCAGTCTTTCGTGAAGGAATTTTCCGAGGAGGAATGGCCGCGGGCTGCGGCCGCTATCGACCTGAGCAAGATTCGTCCGGTCGGTGTTTCCTCGCTCCCGGTGGTCGGGGCGGCGGACCCTTACCAAAGTGTGTCTCCCGCCTCGATGGAGGGTATGGCCGCGGAAATCCCGGTGGCCGAAGCGGTGGCCGTCAATCCAGTGGCTTTACCGGCCGGAGCCGAAGGCGGCACAGCGCGTGGCGCACCGGAAGTGCGTCCGGCCCAAGCCGCCGGGGTTTCCGCCGCGGTGCAAACCGAGCGCCCGGTCATGAGTCTGCCGGCTCCGCCGCCGATCCGCTTTTAAGTCGAGCTGAGTCGGCAGGCGTGCGCACTAAATCCCGCGCCGAACGAGGTGAGCCACCAATCTTCTGACGGCGACGGCAGGTCTTCCCGCAGTGCTTCCGCCAAGGCAAAGAGGACCGAGGGACTGCTCATGTTGCCGTGGCGACGTAAGATTTTCCGCGAAATAGAGAGGTCATGGCCGGGCAGTTCTGCCTCCAAAGCGGCCAGCACATCCTTGCCGCCCGCGTGACTGAGGATGCGGCTGATCGGCCGCGCATCGCCGGAGGTGGCGCGATGATAGAGGTCGCTCACGGCTCCGGCCGCCAAGCCGGGCACGGAAGGGTGGAGCAGATTCCGCAGCTTGCCGCCACGTTGCTCGAAGCGGATGCGGTCGCGATTCGCCGGATCGTGATGCGTGTCAAAGGAATGGCATCGAACGCTTGCCGAGCCCGGTTGCGAGCGCCAGATGCTGGCCGCGGCGCCATCACCGAACAAGCACGCACTAATGATGACACCGGGGTCATTGTCGAGATAGAAGGCGGCGGAGCAGACCTCGACCGCCACGCAAGCGACGGTGGCCGCCGGTTGGGCGGCAAGGATGCCATCGACCGCCCGGAGGGCCGGAATGGCCGCGCCGCAGCCGAGTCCGACCAAATCCTGCAGCCAGACATCGTTGCGCAGGCCGAGCGACTCCGCGACATAGCTGCTCACGCCGGGACAGAGGTAACCGGTGCAGGTGCAGATGACCAAGGCATCGACTTCGTGCGGTTGCGCCCCGGCGGATTGGAGGGCCGGACGCAGCGCCTCCGCGGCGAGGGAAGGGGCAGAATGACGAAACTCCTCGTTGAGTTCATCCGCTTCGAGCGCGAAAAGTCGTCCGACATCGCGAGTGGCGAATTGCCGCTGCGCGATACCCGAATCGCCACGCAAAATGCTGGAAAGCATGAGCCGCGAGCGGCGGTCCAGATCTCGCTGCAAGGCGGGCGAGTTGCGCACCAGGGCGAGGCACTCGGCTTGGGTGAAAGAGTGTGGCGGCGTGGCCGTGGCTAGAGCGTGGAGGAACATGGCGCTCAATGGCAAAGGCGGTAGAGCGGCCCGAGGGGCAGCAGGCGCCAGCGGTGCAGCAGGTGGACGATGCGGCGGCCGTGCGGGGCAAGAAGCCACGGATGAAGAACCCGGCCCCAGGCCAACTTGCGGGCAAAGCGCCGGCGCAAATCCTGTTGGAGCAGCGAGAGTGTTTCGTCCCACGTCAATCGCCCCCGGGCCCACACCTCGAGACGGCGTGCCGCGAGGGCGGCGCTTTGCATGGCCACGGTCATGCCGTGACCGGTGAAAGGTGGGATGAGCCCATGGTAGTCGCCGAGGGCAGCCGGTTGCGGGGCCGGCCGGCTATAGTCCAGGCCGGCCACGGCGCAAGCGGTTGCTTTGACCGCGGTGGCGGACTCCAAGCGACGCGCGAGGGAGGTGAGCCCGGCCGCGCGTACGCGGTCGATTAGTCCGCAGGCCTCACCGCGGCCCGGACGCGGAAACAAGCCGCACACATTGACGGCCGGGCCCTCGATCCGGGTCAAGCCAACGTAGGCTCCGTGACCAAGATGGAGCTCCAAATCCTCCCGCAAATCCAACTCATGGAAATGCTGCTTGAGGCCAACCCAGCGTGAACTGGCCTGCGGACGTCTTCCGCTGGCCATGATGCGTCCGGGCTGGGCATCGGATGGGCCACGGCATCCGGTGCGCAATTCACCGCCGGCCGCGGTAAAGGCGGAGGCCATGGCTTCATCCAAGCGGTAACGGCTGAGACAAAGGGCTGCCTCCGGTAAGTTGTGGCGCAAAACGGGGTACCCCGGCTCCGACCAAAGGACACTGCGGGCCGGGCGTGCGCCGGCCAGAATATCGGTCAGTTGCAATTCCCGGCGGGTGTCTTCGTCGAGCCCGGTGATGAATTCACCGCACACGCGATGTCGCGGATAGTTGCCCGCCTCGATGATGCGCACTGGAACTCCGCGCGCGCGGAGTCCGAGGCCGAGAGACAGCCCGGCCAATCCTCCGCCGACGATTTCCACCGTGTGTATCGTCATGGCAGGCTCACGTAAAAGGTCTTAGCTCTCGTGGCGGCTTTTTGTGCCGGCGGGGTGGACAAAGAGGGAAAGAGGTTCGAAGGAGTGCTGGGCACGCTTCCAAAAATACACTGCTGCTTCGGAGGCATCCTTGGGCAGGCGGCGGCGGATGGCGATCTTCTCGATTTCGCGGGGCCGGGGTTTCATCACCCCGGGCTTGAGCAGGACGCGGTAGAGGATGGTGACCGACGCGGAGCGCGGGCGATCGAGAATGTCGATTGGTGCGGCGGTCGCAACTTGCATTCCGATCTCCTCGCGCACCTCGCGACGCAGCGCGTTGATCAGTGCCTCGCCGGTGTTGACTTTGCCGCCCGGCAGGGACCACCGGCGGCTGCCTTTCGCTTGCTTCACCAGCACAACGGCGCCGTAGGCGTCCTCGATCCAAGCCATGACCGACAGACGCTTGCCGTCCTTGCTTGTGGTGATAGCCATCTCAGTTTTGCCCGCGTCCGAGGGCCAGAAGGCAACTTTTCGGGACGAGGCGAAGAACTGCGTGGTCTTCGAGTTGCGGTCCGGTTCCGGGTTCGTGGATGTCGTGCGGTGAAGTTTGTGCCGTGTCGGCCAGCAGCGACCAGCGGTAACCGGCCGGCAGGCCGGGCAGGGTGAATTCGAGGCTTTCGGTATGCATATTGAAGGCAGCGTAGAAAAAATCCCCGCGCCCGCCGAGAGCCTGATCGTGGCGGCCGCAAATCATGAAGGCGAGCGAGTGGCTGCGTTCGCTCCAGTCGGTTTGTTCCGGTTGGACCCCATGCCAGGAAATGTCCGCGTAACCACTGCCGACCTCGTCTTGTCCGGTGAGCCAATCAGCCCGGTGCAGACTGGCATGGCTGCGGCGGAAGGCGACCAGCAGGCGGACGTAGCGCAGAAGGCCGGCTTGACGGGCGGCCAGTCCCCAGTCGAGCCAGTTCCATTCCTCGTCGTGGCAGTAGGCGTTGTTGTTGCCTCGCTGGGTGCGTCCCATTTCGTCGCCCATGAAAAGCATGGGTACGCCTTGGCTGACGAGAAGGAGGGTCATGGCATTTTTGGCACAGCGCAGCCGCAACTCGTTGATGGTGTGATCATCCGTCGGCCCTTCTGCCCCGCAATTCCACGACCAATTCTCGTTGCTTCCATCCGCATCATTTTCGCCGTTCTCAAGATTACATTTTTTCTCGTAAGTGAACATGTCCTTGAGGGTGAAGCCGTCGTGGCAGGTGATGAAATTGACCGAGGCGGATGGTTTTCGTCCGCTTTCGCGGTAGAGATCCGGAGAGCCCATGATGCGTTGAACCATTTCGCCGACGGAATTGTCATCGCCCCGCAGGAAGCGGCGGGCCGCATCGCGGTATTTGCCGTTCCATTCCATCCAACGTCCGTAACTGGGAAAATTGCCGACTTGGTAAAGGCCGCCGGCGTCCCAGGCTTCGGCGATAAGTTCGCAATGGGCCAGGACCGGATCGTGGGCGATCGATTCAAGAAGGGGAGGGTTGGGCAGGGGATGACCCTGCGAATCACGGCCGAGCACGGACGCGAGGTCAAAGCGGAAGCCGTCGATGTGATATTCGGCGGCCCAGTAGCGGAGGCAATCGAGGACAAAGTCGCGCACCACCGGATGGTTGCAATCGAGGGTATTACCGCAACCGCTGAAGTTGAGGTAGGCGCCATCGGGCGAGAGCAGATAGTAGGTCTTGTTGTCGAGGCCGCGGAAAGAAATGACCGGCCCCGCGGAGTCGCCTTCGGCGGTATGATTGAAGACGACATCGAGAATCACCTGGATGCCGGCGGCATGGAATGCTTTGACCAGTTCCTTGAGTTCGTTGACCTCGCCGCCGAATCCTCCCCTGGCGGCAAAGCCGGCCTTGGGTGCGCGAAACGCGAGGGTGCTGTAGCCCCAATAGTTGCATAGCCGTTCATCGGTTTCGGGATTGATCCGTGTGCTTTCGTGTTCGTCGAATTCGAAGATGGGCATGAGTTCGACGCAGTTGATTCCGAGCGCGACGAGATGGGGGATTTTTTCCCGCAGGCCGTCGAAGGTGCCCGGTTGGGCTACTCCGGAAGACGCGTGACGGGTGAAGCCGCGGACGTGCAGTTCATAGATGACCAACTCGGACACCGGGAGGTCGAGCGGACGGTCGTGCTCCCAGTCGAAGTTATTCTCCGGAATACGCCCCCGATGAGGAAAGATGTTGTGCGCCCCGGTGGGCTCGCCGAAGACCGAACGTCCGCCGACCGACCGGGCGAAGGGGTCAAGGAGGATGTGACGCCGATCGAAGCGGTGCCCGGCGCGCGGATTGAACGGCCCCTCCATCCGGTAGCCGTATTCGATTCCATCGGGATCGACGTCGAAGACCATCATGGCGAAGACGTCGCCCATCCGGAATTCCGGCGGGAAGGGGATTTCAGCGAAGGGACGCAAAGCGCCTTTCTCGAACAGGACCAGGGTGCAGGATGTGGCGTTCGAGGAGAAAACCGAAAAGTTGATCCCGCCCGGAACGAGACTGGCCCCGAAGGGCAGCGGATGCCCGTAACGCAACCGGAAGACGCCATGGTGGTGCGTCGGGTGGTGTTTACGGGCGGCGACTGCGGGAGTCTCCCTGGCGGGCGCGGCTACTTCCACTTGATGTTGCAACCCATGCTCGGGTGTTGCGGTTCCGCGATGGGGTCCCCGGCGGCCAAGGCGTCGACGGCGCGGCGGAGGTCGGAACCATCGCAAGGCAGGCCGTTGCCGGGCGTGCTGCCGTCGAGGCGTCCGTGATAACGCAAGGTCCGCGCCGCGTCGTAAAGGTAAAATTCCGGTGTGCAGGCCGCCCCGAAAGCGCGCGCGGTCTCTTGCGAGGCATCATAGAGGATCGGGAACGGGATGCCGCGCTCGCTGACCATCTTGGCCAGATTCTCCGGCGAGTCGTCAGGGTGGCTCGCCGCATCGTTCGAGCTGATGCCGACCAAAGTAGTGCCCCGTGGGAGGTAATCCGCAGCGAGGCGAAGAACTTCCGGCAGAACATGGACAACATACGGGCAATGACGGCAGAGAAAGATCACGACCAAAGTTGGGGAACTGATGAAATCCTGTGGTGTGACGATGCGTCCCGTGGTGACGTCGGGGAGAGCAAACGGCGGCAAGGAAACATCGGGGGCAAACGGGGTGCTATTGGTCAGGGCCATGAGTTCAATGGTTGTCGTCGAGGGACGGAAAAGCAACTCCGGTTCCGTCCGGACAACAATGGTGATTGACGCCGCGCGACCGGACGGAAAAATCTCCCTTGATGAAGATTCACCTTAGTCGTGCCGGGCAGTCGTTGGGACAATTCACCCCGGAGGAACTCCGTGCCGGCTACGGAGACGGAAAATTTGTCGCGGCCGACCTTGCGTGGCGGGACGGGATGGCCTCGTGGCAGCCGCTGGCCGGGGTGATCGACGAATTTGCGCCTGCCGGGGAGGATGATGCGGTGGCGGCCATGGCGGCGGGCATGGTGGAGTCCGGTCCTCCATGGGAGTTTCGCGGGGAACGGGGAGCGCTGGCCGCTTTGCTCGAGACCATCCGTCTCTTTTTGCTCGAGCCGACCAGCACTTTCACGGCCATGAAGCGCACGGGCGGGTTGGGCGCGCCCCTCTTTTACTACGTCATCCTCGGCAGTTTCGCCGGCATGGCCGTGCTCCTCTATCAGGCCGTTTGGCAATCGGTGGGCACGTCGGAGCCGTCTGGGAGCGAAGCGCTGCTCGCCTCGTGGTTGTCTTCGCCGGTCATTATTGGGGCGTCAATTGTTCTGCTGCCGCTTTACGTGATATTCGAGGCCTTTTTTTCCTCCCTTCTCACCCATGGTGCATTGCTTTTGGTCGGGGGGGCGCGGCGGCCGTTTCAGGCGACCTTCCGTGTGGTCAGTTATGCGGGAGGATCTTCCTACGTATTGCAACTGCTTCCGCTCATCGGGGTGCTTGCCGCCATGGCCAGCAATTTGGTCCTCAAGGTGATCGGCCTGGCCGTCGTGCACGAAATTTCGCGGACTCGTGCCGCGGTTGCGGTGATTTTACCGGCCCTCATTTTCCTCCTTTTCTGGGCCGCGATTGCGGTGCTCGCGACCACCGCGATCATCTCGGCGCTCGGCCAAGCTATGCAGGGGGGCTGAGGCGGACCACCGCGGCAAAGGATTCGGAAATACCGTCTTCGGGTGCGCAGACCACATTGACCGCGGCGTCATTCAAGGCGCTGCTGACCAGGGCGGTGGCCAGTTCGGGGCGGTTGCAATCGCGGCTCAGGTGACCGAGGACCACATGACGGAGAGCCGCAGTACGCGCGCGCACCGCGAGGTCGGCCGCGGAGCGGTTGGAAAGATGGCCGTGCGGAGACATGATGCGCTGCTTGATGGAGAAAGGCCGCTTGGTGTCGGCCCGGAGCAACTCTTCGTCATGGTTGGCTTCGACAAACAGGCAATCGACGCCGGTCACGTGATCAACCACCGAGTGATTGGCGTGCCCGAGGTCCGTAAGGAGGCCGAGGGAGAGGGAGCGGCAGCGGATGTTGAAGCCGACCGGGTCTGAAGCATCATGGGGCACGGAGAAGGCCGTAACCTCAAAGGCGCCGAGGGAAAAAAGGCCCCCGGTCGAAAAAAGGCGCCAGTCGGCAGCGGCATTGCGCCCGTCTTGCCCTCGAACCTCCTCGGCGGTCAGTCGCGTGGCATAGACCGGACACTGCATCGACCGCAGCAGGACGGGCAAACCTCCGGTGTGGTCGCCGTGTTCGTGGGTGAGGAGGATGGCGGAAATTTCCCCCGGATTGATCCCGGCCAAGGCGAGACGCTGGAGGGTTTTGCGCGCGCTTAATCCCGCGTCGAGGAGGATGGTGCATCCGTCCGCCCGCAGGACCGCCGTGTTGCCGCTGCTCCCGCTGCCAAGGACGATGAGTTCCACGCCGCGGATCCTACCGGCGCGGCCGGTGCGGGGCAAACCGGTTCGGCGTTTCCATCATGGCCAAACCCGTGGCGCCTGCGTTAAAAAAGTGACCGTGCAAGAATACCAGCGTCTTCTCAAAATGGTCCTCGAGCAGGGAAACCCGCGCCAGGACCGGACCGGCACCGGCACCCTTGGAGTTTTTGGTGCGCAAGCGCGCTTCGACCTGCGGGAAGGTTTTCCTCTGGTCACCACGAAAAAAGTCCATTTGCGGTCGATCATCCACGAGTTGCTCTGGTTCCTCCGCGGGGAAACCAATGTCGACTATCTGCGGCGGAATGGAGTGACCATTTGGGACGAGTGGGCAGACGCCAAGGGAGATCTCGGCCGAGTCTACGGGGCGCAGTGGAGAACGTGGCGCGGTGCGGACGGCCAGACCATTGACCAAGTGGCGGACGCGGTGCACCTGATCCGCACCCAGCCCGAGAGTCGGCGCATCATGGTCTCGGCTTGGAATCCGGCCGAAATCGGGCAGATGGCCCTGCCGCCGTGTCACCTCCTTTTCCAATTCCACGTCGACCAGGGCGAGTTGCGCTGCCAACTCTACCAACGAAGCGCGGACCTTTTTCTCGGTGTGCCGTTCAATATCGCGTCCTATGCGCTGTTGACCATGATGGTGGCGCAGGTTTGCGGTTTGCGGGCCGTGGAATTTATCCACACCTTTGGCGACCTGCATCTTTACACGAACCATCTCGACCAGGCGCGGGAGCAACTTGCTCGCGAGCCGCGGCCGCTGCCGCGCATGAAGCTGAATCCCGAGCGGCGTGAGTTGGACGAGTTTGTCTACGAGGATTTCGTACTCGAGGGCTACGACCCGCATCCGGCGATCAAGGCGGTGGTCTCGGTATGATCGCCGTGGCGGCCATGGCCGGGAATCGCGTCATCGGCGATGCTGGACGCATCCCGTGGCATCTTCCGGAAGACCTGCGGTGGTTCAAGGAGTTGACCATGGGGGGCACCCTGCTCATGGGGCGAGTGACCTACGAATCGATCGGGCGGCCGCTGCCCGGACGTCAAACGATTGTCCTGAGCCGGCGGGAGGGTTTACAAATTCCCGGGGTGGCGGTCATTCGGGACTTGAGCCAATTGCGGCAAGCGGCCGGCGACAGCGAAGTCTTCGTGGTCGGCGGGGCCGACATTTACCGCGCGGCCTTGCCGTATTGCCGGGATCTTTATTTGACCGAGGTGCGGCGCGAAGTGAACGGTGACCGCCGGATGCCGGTCTTCGAGGATGTCTTCCGATTTTCCGCCCAGCTGCGCGAGACTCCGGAGATGCGCATCGTCCACTTGGTCAATGACGAGGTGCGCGAACTGCCGCGCACGAGACTGGAAGCGCCGCCCTGATCAGCGGGCGGGTTTTTGCGAATCCTTGTACCAGAGCACCCCGTGCCGGCGGAGGTTGGCGATGAGCGCTTTGAGGTCGGTCGCGGCCTGCTGGTCATTGAGCATCATGGGCAGGGGGCCTGATCCGCTGCGGGCCGAGGCCATGAGCCGGCGTGCATCGGCCGCGGCGGCCTGAAGGTCTTTGCTCGTCTGGTCGATATTGGCAAAGCCCTCGCTGCCCTTTTTCAGATTGGCCAGGGTCTGTCGGAGATCTTGGAGCGATTCTTCGCTCAGAGCCGTGGTGTCCAGACGCTCGAGGGTGGTATTGACTGTGGCGACAGCCTTGCGGACATCGGCCATCAAAGCCGCGCTGTCCCGAGTGAGATCCTCGATCCCGGTCTCGCGCTGGCCTTCGACAATCGAGCCGGGTTCCAGTCGCTGTTCGAGGTTGGCATCCGGCGGGACTACGACGTCGACGAAGCGGTTGCCGAGCAATCCGGAGCTGCCAATGATGAATTTCGAGGCGGACGGAAGAACCACATCCTCCCGCACCTTGAGTTCGACCGCGACTCCCTGCATGGCCGGCAGCACGCGCGGGTCGCGACCAACGAAGCCGATGCGAGCGCCCCCGAGAAGAAGATCCGCGCCGGCGAGCAGGCCGCTGGCGTTGGGGAAGTCAACCTGCAGGTCGTAGAATTTTTCCAAGCCCTGACCGAGCCGGCCGAAGTAGACAACGAGGAAGGCCACGACAGCGAGCCCGGCAATGACAAAAAAGCCGACTTTTGTTTCGAGGCGAGAATCGCGGTTATACATGGTGTTCAGGGTTCGTCGTGCGAGCGGCCCTCTACAAAATCACGAATCACGGGATCCGTCGAGGCGCGCAATTGGTCGCAGGTGCCGTAAAAGTAGCAACGCCCTTCGTGGAGCAGTGCCACATGGTCGGCGATGGTGAAGGTGCTTTTCATGTCGTGGGTGACCACAATCGATGTCACTCCAAGCTTTCTCTGCAGACGGCGGATGAGCAGATCGATGCTGTCGGCCACGATCGGGTCAAGGCCCGCGGTGGGCTCGTCGTAGAGCATGCAGCGAGGCTGATTGACGAGGGCGCGGGCCAAGGCAACCCTCTTGCGCATGCCGCCGCTGAGGTTGACCGGCATCTTGGCTTGGTGTCCGGCGAGGTCGACCATTTGCAGGGCCTCTTCGACCTTGGCGGTCACGATGCCCTCGTCCGTTTCGCCGCGTTCCCGCAGGGGAAAGGCCACGTTGTCGGCCACCGTCATGGAGTCGAAGAGGGCGCCGTTCTGGAAGAGCATGCCCATGGAGCGACGCACCCGGGCCAACTCGCGCTCTTGCAGACCGGAGATGGTCTCCTGGCCGACGGTCACGGTGCCCGAAACCGGTTGCATCAGCCCGATCAGGTGGCGCAGGAACACGCTTTTTCCTCCGCCGCTGCGACCGAGGAGGACCAGCGTTTCTCCTTGGTAAACTTTCAGACTGAAGCCGCGCAGGATTTCCTGACCGCCAAGCGTCTGGACGAGGTTCTCGACCCTGATGACCTCGTGGGGGTGGGCATGCTCGGTCATTTGCCGGCAGGGAAGAAAATGTTGAGGGTCATGGTGAGGAAAAAGTTCACGACCAAAATGAAGAGTGATCCGATAACCACGGCCTCGGTCGTGGCCCGGCCGACGCCGACCGCACCCTCCCGGGCATTGAGTCCCTGATGGCAGCTGACAAAAACGATGACCACGCCGAAGACCATTCCTTTGATCAGCCCCATCGCCACGTCGCGTCCGCCGGTAAAGTGAAGCATATTGTGCACGTAATAAGTCTCGGAAACGCCGAGAACCTGTGTGGTCAGGAGGTAGGCGGCGAAGATGCCGACGCCGATGCACTCCGCGACGAGAAGCGGCATGGAGACGAGCATGGCGAGAAACCGCGGGACAACCAGATAGTCCACCGGGTGAACGGCCAGGGCGCGCAGGGCATCGAGCTGCTCGGTCACCTTCATCGTGCCAAGTTCCGCGGACATCGCGGCGCCCACCCGACCGGCGACCATGAGGCCGCAGAGCACTGGCCCAAGTTCGCGAAACATCGAAACGCTGACCACCGGGCCGACTGCCGCATCCATTTGCAGGCGGTGGAACTGGAAGTACGTCTGGGTGGCGAAAACCGCACCGGTGAACGCGCCGGTAATCAGCACGACCAACTGGGAGCGGAACCCGACCTCGTAGATCTGCTGTACGACCAACTGCGGCCGCACCTCGCCGTGGAAGATGCCGCGGAGGGTCTCACCGGCGAGCAAAGCCAGATCTCCGAGGTAGCGGGCAAAGGAGAAAACAAGGTCTCCGACGTAGCGGGCGGGCGCCATGGCAAAAAACGGGCTACGGACGAATGACCTGAGTAGCCGGTGGGGTGTGCGCCACCGGGTAGGTCTGCCCGACGAACCGCGCCTGGAGGTCGAGCTTGTTGAAAATGCAGCGGATTTCTTCGAGGGAGATGGCCGGGTCGTCGGATTCGAGGAAAATCATGTCGTGCAGGGTATCCGCTTTGTAACGCACCCCGGGAATGGCCCCTAACTCCAGATCCAAGCCCATCAACTTGTCCGGCGCCCGGATGCCGGCGGCATAAACTTGCAGTTCCACCATGGCCTCCAGTGTCGGGATCGGGGCGTTCTGCGGCAAGGATCAAGTGCCAGACCGAACCGGCGGATTGCACCGGACGCGTGGGCCGACTAGATAGGGAGGCCGCCTACGTTATGCCTAAAGATTTATCCCTGCAGAAAATCCTTATTATCGGCTCCGGACCTATCGTTATCGGTCAGGGGTGTGAGTTCGACTACTCCGGCGTCCAGGCTTGCAAGGCGCTGAAAGAGGAGGGTTACCAGGTGGTGCTGGTCAACTCGAACCCGGCCACCATCATGACTGATCCCGAGTTTGCCGACCGGACCTATGTCGAGCCGATCACTGCGGAAGTGGTCGAGAAGATCATCGTCCGGGAGAAACCTGATGCGGTCCTTCCGACTTTGGGTGGGCAAACAGCGCTCAATGTCGCCATGGAACTCCATCGCAGCGGCGCCTTCGAGCGTCTCGGGACCAAGCTGATCGGGGCCAAGGCGGATGCCATCGAGCGCGGTGAAGACCGCCTTATTTTCAAAGAGATCATGGTCAAGATCGGTTTGGACGTCGCGCAGTCCGGGGTCGCGCACCACATGGAAGATGCCAAGCGGGTCGCGGCGGAAATCGGTCGCTACCCGCTCATTATTCGTCCGGCGTACACGCTGGGGGGAAGCGGGGGCGGTATTGCTTACAACCGGGAAGAGTTCGAGGAAATCGTGACCCGCGGGCTGGAGATGTCACCGGTCAGCGAGGTGCTCATCGAGGAGTCATTGCTCGGGTGGAAAGAATTCGAAATCGAAGTCATGCGCGACCGCGCGGACAATTGCGTGGTGATTTGTTCGATCGAGAATTTTGATCCCATGGGCGTGCACACCGGCGATTCCATCACGGTGGCGCCCATCCAGACACTTACCGACAAGGAATACCAAGCGATGCGCGATGCGTCCTTCGCGGTGATCCGCGCGATCGGGGTGGAGACCGGGGGTTCGAATATCCAGTTTGCGGTCTGTCCGAAAACCGGACGCATGGTGGTCATCGAAATGAACCCGCGCGTCTCCCGCTCGTCGGCCCTCGCTTCGAAGGCCACCGGTTTCCCCATCGCCAAGATCGCGGCCAAGTTGGCGGTGGGCTACACGCTGGACGAGCTGCGCAATGACATCACGCGAGAAACCCCGGCGAGTTTCGAGCCCACGATCGATTACTGCGTGGTCAAGGTGCCGCGCTTCACCTTCGAAAAATTCCCCCAGGCCGATCCGGTGCTAACCACCCAAATGAAAAGTGTCGGCGAGGCCATGGCCATTGGCCGCACCTTCAAGGAGGCCATGCAAAAAGCGCTGCGCTCGCTGGAAACCGGGCGGGCCGGGTTCGGCGCGGATGGCAAGGACGCCCCGCCGCTGCGCCCGGACGGCTCGCTCGACGAGGAAGCCCTGGAGAACAAGATTCGCGTGCCCACGGCCGAGCGGATTTTCAGCCTCCGGCATGCGCTGCTCGCCGGATGGAGTGTGGCCCGCATTCATGAGGTGACCGGGATCGACCCTTGGTTCCTGCAGGGATTGGCCAAAATTGCCGCCGCGGAGCAATCTTGTCCGGCCGACTTGGCCTCCGTGCCATGGCGCCGCATGAAGCGGCACGGATTTTCCGATCGGCAAATTGCCCACCTGACCGGGACCGCGGAGGCCGAGGTTCGCGCTGCGCGGATCGCGGCCGGGGTGGAGCCGACCTACCGCTTGGTCGACACCTGTGCGGCGGAATTCGAGGCTTACACCCCTTATTTTTATTCGACCTACGGCGACGAGGATGAAACGCGGCCGGGCGACAAAAAGCGGGTCATGATCCTCGGGGGCGGGCCGAATCGGATCGGGCAGGGGATCGAATTCGACTACTGCTGCGTCCATGCTGCTTTTGCTTTCCGCGACATGGGGTGGGAAACAATCATGGTCAACTCCAACCCGGAGACGGTCTCCACGGATTATGACACGAGTGACAAGCTCTACTTCGAGCCGTTGACCCTCGAAGACGTGCTCAATATTTACCAACGGGAGAAGTGCGATGCGGTCATCGTGCAATTCGGCGGACAAACCCCGTTGAACCTCGCGGCTGCGTTGGAGGCCAACGGCGTCAAGATCATCGGGACCTCGCCTGCGAGCATCGAGATGGCGGAAGACCGCAAGCATTTTGCCGCAATGCTCGACCGGCTCGGCCTTAATGCGACGCAAGGCGGCACCGCGACCAATGAGGTGGAAGCGCTGGCCGTGGCGGCGAGGGTGGGATACCCCGTGCTGGTCCGTCCGTCTTTCGTGCTCGGCGGCCGCGCGATGGAAATCGTCTACACGCCGGAGGACCTCCGGCGCTACATCCGGACCGCCGTGACGGCCAGCCCGGACCGGCCGGTTTTGGTCGACCGTTTCCTCGAGGACGCGACGGAGGTGGACGTCGACTGCCTGAGCGACGGCGTCGACACGCTGATCGGCGGGGTCATGGAGCACATTGAAGAGGCCGGCGTGCATAGCGGCGACAGTGCCTGCGTGATCCCCAGTTTTTCGCTCTCGCCGGAGGTTCTGGCCGAATTGAAATCCGCCGCCCGGGCCATGGCACGCGAGTTGAAGGTCCGCGGGCTGATGAACGTGCAGTTTGCGGTGAAGGACGGGAAGGTCTATGTGCTCGAGGTCAACCCGCGGGCCTCCCGGACGGTGCCCTACGTAAGCAAGGCGATCGGCGTGCCGCTGGCCAAGCTCGCGGCCCAGGTGATGGCCGGACACACCCTGAAAGAACTCGGTTGTTTGGAAGAGGTGGTGCCATCGCACTACGCGGTCAAGGAAGCGGTGTTTCCCTTCATCAAATTTCCCGGCATCGACATCACGCTCGGACCGGAAATGCGCTCTACCGGCGAAGTGATGGGTTTGGATCCCGATCTCGGCATCGCCTACGCCAAGGCGCAAATGTCGGCCCAACCGCCCTTGCCCGAATCAGGAAATGTTTTCATCAGCGTCAAGGATGCGGACAAAGACCAAGTTGTGCCGATCGCCCGTGAATTCAGCGCGGCGGGTTTCCAGATCCACGCGACAAAAGGCACGCTGGCCGTTCTCGAGGCCGCGGGCGTCCCGGCGGATCTGGTCTACAAACTCACGGAGGGACGTCCGAACCTGCTCGACCTGATCAAGAACGGGGAGATGCAATTCATCATCAATACCCCGCATGGCAAATCACCGCGGCAGGACGAGGTCGCGATCCGCAGTGCCGCCGTGGCCCATCGTATTCCGATCATGACCACCCTGCGGGCCGCGCGCATGAGCGCTCGCGCCATTCAGGCACTCAAAGCCGGGGGCTATGACGTGAAGTGCCTGCAGGAATACCAAGCGAAAGAAGGATGACGAATCCAGCCGGTGCTGGTGGGTGAGACCCTCTATTCCCAGAGGCTTTGCTGCAGGGCGTCGGCGGCGGCATTGATTTCCGCCTGTTTTTTACTTTGGCCCGAGCCGCGGCCGAGATCCTTGCCTTCCCAGAATACCCGGCAGGTGAAGTCTTTGAGGTGGTCTGGGCCGGTTTCGGAGACGACCTCGTAAGTGGGGCTTTGCGGGGAAATGGACTGCAGGATTTCCTGCAATTCACCTTTCGGATTGTGTTCCGCCGGCTCGCGGGCCAGTGCGGCGAGGTCTTCGCTCGCCACCCGCAGGAAAAAGCGGCGTACCATTTCAAGATCGCTGTCGAGATACATGGCGCCGACCAGAGCTTCGAACGCATCGGCGAGGGTGGAGGCGCGCTCTCGCCCCTGGCTGGCCTCCTCGCCACGACCGAGCATGAGATAGCGGCCGAGACCGAGGGTGATGGCGTGCTTCTTCAGCCCGTCGCGCGAGACCAAGCGGGAGCGGAGCTTGGTCAGTTGTCCTTCGCTGAAGGTCGGAAACAATCGGTAGAGATGTTGGGTGACCACCAGTTGCAGGACGGCGTCACCGAGAAATTCCAGCCGCTGATTGTCGAAGTGGAAAGTTTTGCGTTCGAACGAGAGACTCGGATGGGTGAGGGCTTCGGCGAGGAGGAGAGAGTTGCGGAACTTGTAGCCGATGTGCCGCTCGAGCGGGTTCATGTGAGCCGCGAGCTGCGCGGGACTGAGATCGGAAGCGGGTGAGGTCGGATCCATGGGCTTACTGCAGGCCGCGGAGCAGCAATTCGGCGTTGGTTTTGGTCCGGTGGAGATTGCGGACGAGGGTCTCCATGGCCTCGACCGCCGGCAATTCATTGAGTTGCTTCCGCAGCACGACGATGCGCGCCAACTCGTCCGGATGGTAAAGATTTTCCTCCCGCCGGGTTGCCGACTTGGTCACATGGATCGCGGGGAAAACCCGCTGGTCGGCGATGGTGCGGTCGAGGTGGACCTCCATGTTGCCCGTGCCCTTGAACTCTTCGAAAATCAGGTCGTCCATGCGGCTTTGTGTTTCGACCAGCGCCGTGGCGACAATGGTGAGACTGCCACCCTCCTCGGTATTGCGGGCCGCGCCGAAAAACCGTTTTGGTTTCATCAAGGCCTGGGCGTCAACGCCGCCCGACATGATGCGGCCTTTCCCCGGTTGGAGATTATTGTAGCCGCGGGCCAGACGGGTGATGCTGTCGAGCAGGATGACCACATCCTTTCCGAGTTCGACCAGGCGCTTGGCCCGTTCGATGACGAATTCCGCCAATTGCGTGTGCCGTTGCGGCGACTCATCGAAGGTTGAGCTGTAGATGTCGGCCTCGATGGAGCGCCGCAGGTCGGTGACCTCCTCGGGGCGTTCGTCGACGAGGAGAAGAATAAGACAGACCTCGGGGGAAGTTGAGCGAATGGCTTGGGCGATGTGCTTCATGAGGATCGTCTTGCCGGTGCGGGGTGGGGCCACGATGAGGGCTCGTTGACCCTTGCCGAGAGGAGCGATCAGATCGACCGCACGCGTGCTGAGGGTCGGTTCCTTGGTACACTCGAGCAGGATGCGTTCCTGCGGGAAAAGCGGGGTCAGCTTGTCAAACGGGGCCGCTGGCTGCCAATCGGCCAAGGGGATTCCTTCGATCGAGGCGATTTGCTCCACTCCGCAATAGCGGTCCCTCTCGTGGGGGGCACGCAAAGTGCAGGCCACTTGCAACCCGGTTTGCAGACTGAAGTCGCGGACCAGCCCGATGGAGACAAAGAGGTCATCCGGCCCTTCGGCCATATTATAGCAAGGCCAACGGATCATGGCATGGTCTCCCACATCCTCGAGCAGACCCTCCGCCGCGATAACCGCGCCGGCGGAAAGGAAAAAACGGCAAAGGTCGGAGACCAAGTGCCGTCGGGTGCCATCCGGACGCAAACGCAGCGCGTAGCGCGAGATCAACCCGGCGAGGGCAACATGGGGCAGGGACTGGAGGTCGGAGAGGTGAAGCTGCGCACCGGCCACGGAGGCTGCATCGGCCGGAAAACCGGAGAGATCGATGCTGGAAACCTTTTTATTTTGACGGGAGATGCTCATGCCGCGCGGGAGAAGAGATGATCGAGGAGCAGGGAGGCCTGCCGCTCAAGTCCGGCCAAGGATCCATCGTTCCAAACTATGTGATCGGCCTCGGCTACTTTCTGCCCGATCGGCCACTGGCTGGCAAGCATCGCCTCGGCCACGCAGGGCTTAAGCCCCTTGGCAGCCAGTCTGGTCCTTTGGGTTTCGGTTGAGGCCGCGACCACCACAACGGTTTCGAAGTGAGGGGCGCCACCGTTTTCGAAGAGGAGGGGGATGTCGGCGAGGAAGTCCTGACCGAGGTCGAGGCACTCCGAACGAAGGGCCATCCAGCGCTGCCGGACCACGGGGTGGATGATCGCTTCCAACCGGCGCCGAGCCGAGGGGTCGGAGAAGACGCGTTGACGCAAGAGGGCGCGATCGATCGGTGGTTCGTGTTGCGGCAGGGAGAATTCGTGACTCACCGCGCGGATGATATCTCCATCGGTGCTGAGCAACTCGTGCACGCAGGCATCCGCATCGAAAATCATGAACGGATGCGCGCGAGTGAGTAGGCGCGTGAAGGTGGACTTGCCAGTGGCCACCCCGCCAGTGAGTCCGAGCAGCATAAGGGCGAGATGGAAATACGGGCGGATCGAATCCGCGAGCAGTTCTTATTTCTGGCGGAAGCCCTTGGCCGTAATGCTGGGCTTGCGCAAATCCTCGGGTAATCCGAGGGGTTCGACGATTTCTTCTTGATCCGTATCGTCTTCCGGACGCAAAGGCTGGCCTGCGGCGTCCATGAGGCGCGCCGTGACGAAAACGATGAGGTTTTGTTTGATCTTCTGGTCGATTTCAGAGCGGAACAGAGCCCCCGCCAGAGGAATATCTCCGAGCACGGGCACCTTGTCGTTCACCTTCTGCACGTCCTCGCGAATAAGGCCGCCGAGGGCTACGGTTTGGCCGTCCCAGATGCTGACGCTGGTGGTCACCTTTCGGACGCTGAAGATGGGCTGATTGATAACGTTTTCGGTAAGCAGAGTCGGGGTGAAGAACTGGTTGGCGCTAAGGATCTCCAGGGGATTGAGGGCAGCTTCCGCCGCTCCGCCCACAATGTTTCTCTGCGGGGCCAGAATCGGACTGCCGTAGTTGATGAACCCATCGAAATCGACGACTTCCGGGCTGAGGGAGAGGTCAATCGTGTAGCCATCCGGGCCGATTTGTGGTTCGACTTCCAAACTCACCCCTAGTTTGCGGGTGGTGAAATCGGTCGGAAAGCTCGGGGTGACCACGGGGTCTTGTTCTTGAGCAGCCCCGCCGATAATGGAAGTCCCTCCTGCTGGCCCAGTGCTTTGCGGCACCTGCGGTGGCTCAAACTCTTGCGGATAAGGAAAATCCCGGACAATGCTGATGGTCGCTTTTTGTCCGCTCTTGGTCGTGACCTTCGGTGAGGCCATGAGGTCGACGCCTTTCTTTTGATTGAGTGCACGGATGACCATCTGAAACTGCGGATTGGTGAACACACCGGAGAGGGCAAAAAAGCCCGGGGCGGCACCACCGCCAATCCCAGAATTTTGCGCGAGGAGGGCATTGAGGCTGTTGACGGAAAGACCGGCGTCGGGACCGGTACCGCTGCCGCTGCGCAGGCCGCTGGTGATGGAGTCGCCGCCGACCACCTGGCCTGTTCCCGGGTTGACGAACGGCCACTGCCCTCCTTGGCCGCCGGGAATGATGGTTCCACCGCTCCCGAACACGGCATCGGAGCCCGGGAGCGAGAAGGGGCCGAGGGCCCAATCGAAGCCCAGTTCCTTGAGGTTATTCTGGGAAATTTCGACAAATTTGGCCTCGATTTCGACCTGGGTGGGCTGTTCGCCCATGGCGGCGTCAACCAGAGACTCGATCAGATCCAAATTTGAAGCCGTATTGCGGACCACGAGTCGGCTGCTGCCCGGGTTGAAGTTGGCGCTGGCCCCGGGCGGAAACTCCACACCTTGTGCCTCAAGGAAGTCCCTGGCGCCTTGACGGACGGCGAGACGGGCCCCACCTCCGGCTGTGCCGGTATCTCCACCTGCCTGCGCGGCGGGCTCGACCTCACCCGAGGGACCCCCCGTAATGAAACCGGGCGGCACTTTGAATTCCCGCTGCTGCAGTGTGTCGGTCGGCTCCGAAAGAGGTACAATCGAGACGGCGAAGGGCTCCACCTTGACCTTCAAACCGGCCAACGTCGCCACGTAGCGCAGGGCCTCGTAAAGGGGGACATTGCTCAGGTTGAGGGTGATGCGACTGTCCGCACTGAAGCCCGCTGGAGCGATGGATTCGCCCTCGATTTCCATGGATGCGGGTGCGGGGGTCGAGGTGGCTGGCAGTTTCAAGACAATGTTGACTCCGCGTCGCTCGGGGTCGTCATCGGTCGTGTCGAGGTCGCGGCTGCGCTGCTGGAGAAAGCCAACCGCTTGGCGCACGGTCGCATCGCGGAAATCGACGCGGGGAATGACAATTCCGTTGAGCCGGGCCAGCATGAGCTCGGTGCCGCGCCGTTCCTCGGCCAAAGCGGAAGAATCGGTGGAGCGGGCGTCAACAAAGCGGCGTTTGGGACGCTCCCAAGCTTTATCGACCTGCCAAAGCATGCGCGACCGGGTCTCGTTGTAAGCGGAATCGTAGTAGCGCTGTTTGCCCACCTCGACCTCCTCCATGCCGCGAAAAGCCGCCGAGTTGTATTTGTCCACCGCCAGCACTTGCTGGTAGCGCTTTTGGGCCAGATCATAGCGACCGGAATCGAAGTAACCGTTGGCCTGCATGAGGAGTTGCTCCACCTTGGCACGGTCATCGGCGAATTCGGGCGTGATCGTTTTGTTGAAATAATCGGGTTGCTCGAGACGGGAGAGGAAAACCGCGGCCGGCTGGTAATCGGGGTTGTAACGCGGCTCAAGAACCTCGCGTGCCACGGACTCCGCCTTGGCGTATTGGCCTTCACTGACCAGATACTCGGCGTAGCGGATCGCGGTGGAGGAGTAGCGGGAGAGAGCCCGTGCCCTCAGGGACTTCTGGGCGGGGCCGTCGGGCGTGAGGTCCACCGCTTCTTTGTAGGCGAGGTAGGCCGCCTCGACATTGCCAGACTGGAGGGCCGCGTCCCCGCGCCGCATGGCATCCTCAGCGCCGACCGTTCCCTGCTGGCGCCGGATAATTTCCCGGTCGGCTTCGTTTTCGATCGAGTAGAACGAATCTTGGCCACCGGATCCCGCCCGGGCAGCAAAGGGATGAAGGAAGGCCGGCCCGAAAAAGACCCCAAGGAGAACAAAGTGAAGAGAGTGCTTCATTTCGGGAGGGGCGGTTCAAGTGACGCTGAGACGGTGTCGATGGGCATGGGCACCTCCTCGAGGTTCAAATCCTGTGCCGCAAACTGTTCCGCCGCCAAGGCCTGCCCGGCCGGGTCGATAAGTGTTGCGGTGACGAAGATAACCAGATTTCGCTTGATGTGCTGGTCGGACTGCGAGCGGAAAAGCGCGCCGGCCATGGGGATGTCACCGAGGAGCGGTGTCTTGTCATTCACTTTTTGCACGTCTTCACGCATGAGACCACCGAGGACCACGGTTTGCCCGTCATAGATACTCACCGAGGTCTCGACTTTGCGCTCGCTGAAGACGGGGTAGTTGATCACGTTCTCGGTCACCACGATCCCCCGGTTGAGGATGGGTGAACCATAGTTGATGAATCCCTCAAACTCCGTGACCTCGGGGACAAGGCGGAGGTCGATTGTGTAGTTGTCGGAGCCCACCGTCGGCTCGACCTCGAGGCGCACACCGATCGGTTTCATCTCAAAAGAGGTCGGCGTGGCCGGGGTGATGGGCTGCGTGCCGCTTCCCGTGGTTTGGGGAATCTGCGGGGGTTCGTACTCGCTCGGGTAACGGAACTCGCGGATGACCTCCACGGTGGCCGAGGAACCGCTTTTGGTCGTCACCTTGGGCGCGGAGAGAACATCAATGCCTTTTTTCTGATTGAGCGCGCGGAGCACGACTTGGAATTGCGGATTGGTGAAAATGCCGGCGAGGGCGAGGACACCGGCGGCCGGTCCCACGGGGCTACCGAAGAGGAGCCCGTCAAGGGCGTTACCCGTGATTGCCGTCTGACCGCTACGGTTGCCGGCGGTGATGGGATTGACACCAACCGGGACGTCCGACCCGGGATAAAGAAAAGGATAATTTGCCGTGCCACCCGGGGGTGTCGCGGCGGAGTTGAACTGGTTGCCACTGGTGCCGCCGCTTCCGAAGATGCCGGTGTCGCCGAAACCGAATTGCCCGAGTAGCCAATCGAAGCCAAGTTCCTTGAGGTTGTTTTGCGAAATTTCGACAAACTTCGATTCGATCTCGACTTGGGAGGGGACCGCGCCAGTGGAACTTTCGACCAGAGCGTCAACCAGGTCCAAGTTTTCCTGCGAATTGCGCACGATGAGACGGCTGCTGCTGGCCAGGAAATTGGCGCTGGCCCCGGACGGAAATTGCACGCCCTGTGACTCGAGAAAATTCTTTGCGGTGCTCTGGCCGACGGATCCTCCGATCCCGGCGCTCTCCGCCCCCCCGCCACCACCACCCGTCGGTGTTGCGGTGATAAAGCCCGGTGGCACCCGGTATTCCTTGGTGATCAAGGTGTCGGTTGCCTCGTTGATCGGGACGATGAGGACGGCAAAGGGTTCGACCTTGAATTTCAGGTTGGCCAGGTTCGTGATGTAGGTGAGCGCTTCGCGCAGCGGCAGATTGGCCAGGTCGATGGTCACGGTTTGGGATGCCGCCGCCTGGTCGAGTTTCAAGACAATGTTGACCCCACGGTCCGCCGCGTCCATCGCCCCGGTGTCGAGTGCTTCGGAGCGCTGGCGCAAATACTCGATGGCCTCGCGCACCGTGGCATCGGTGAAGTTGATCCGCGGCACGATCAATTCATCAAGCTTGCGATTGATCGACTGGGTTCCTCGGGAGACCAAAACCGGCTGTTCGATCACCGCGGCCGGGCCGAGGTCGGCGCGGCGGACAGGGGTTTCCCATGCTTTGTCAACCTGGGTGATCATGGAGGCGCGGGTGTCGTTGTAAGCATCGTCGGCCACCCGCATCTTGGCCACGCTCACTTGCTCCATCCCGCGACGGGCCGCCACATTGTAACGATCGACGCGGAGTACTGCCTCGTATTTGGCGGTCGCTTCGTCGAAGCGCGCCGAATCATAGAGTCCTTGGCCCTCGTTGAGCAGGGTTTTCACCTCCTCGACTCGCGCCACGAAACCCGGAGTGACCGTCTTGTTGAAGTAGTCGGGAGATTCCAACCGCGCAAGCAGGCGTTGGGCCGGTTTGTAATTGGGATTGTATTGCGGTTGCAAAAGAACGCTGACCGTTTCTTGTGCGTCCTGCCAGCGACCTTCCTCGATCCGCGACTCGGCCAGACCCATGACAGACTTGGAAAAACCGTCCAGAGCCACGGCGCGAAGCTCTCGGACGTTGGGTGCGTCCGGCAGAGCATCGACCGCCGCCTTGTATTGTGTGTAGGCGGTCTCGTAGTCCCGTTCCATCAGGGCCACGGATCCCCGTTGCATGGCCTGCGGGGCGTAGTCCTCGGCCAATTGCAAGCGTTTGGCAATTTCCAGTTCAGCCTGCGCCTCGACACCGGAAAAGGAGGGGGTTTGGGACCCGGGGCCGGCGATGGAGGAATGGGCTGAACAAAAGACTACCGCGAACACTCTGAGGCAGCGCAGGCAAGTGCTCGCTGATCTCGGGTTATTCCTGGGCTGGGGGCGGCGAAATGACATCGTTGGCTAGGCGCGGTATGGAGTGCTGCTCTCCGGAAGCGAGATTCTTGATCGTGGCAGATTGTTCAGAGACGTCAATTAACATGTAGCGCAGGCCATCGGCGAACTCAAACTCCTGACCGGAACGCAGTGAGTAGGACTGACCGCCGCTTTTGGTGTCCTGGAGGGTGGCGAGAGAGTAAGGGGAGTCCTTCACCTCGCCTTGCTCCAGCCTGATTTCTGTGCCGTCAGCCGTGCTGCGGAGGATGACGAACGGCGTTTTGACCTCGCCTCCCACAGCCGAGTCATAACGGGGCGCATTGAAATCCGCTCTCTCGAACACCAAAGGTGTAGGCATAAAATACGGGGAGCCAGAGGCGCTTCTTTCGGCAAGAAGAATCACCTTTTCATCGACGGTAATTTCTTGGTCGTTGACCGTTCGGACACTCTTGGCAGAGCGGGGATAAAACTCTGTGGCTCCAGACAAGCTCGCCGAATTTTCTTCGCTCACGGTATTGATCTGAACTCTATCGAGAGTGCCACCAGCCAGGCCGACAAACTTGACTCGGAGTTTCTCGATCTTGCTGGAGGCAAGCCGCAGCTTACTCCAAGCGGCAGGTTTGGAGTCAGCAGCAGTGGGATCGGTACCGGCACGAAATTCTTCAGAATTGGTAAACCCATCATTGTCCGGGTCGGCCATGCCGAGGTCGCGGTCGGTATACTCGAGTTTGTATTTCAGGATCCAAGCATTGGGGATCCCAGGGACCAATTCCGTCTCGCTCTGGAGAATGTCGACCAACTCGTCTCCACGAAGGAGGTAAACGCGGCTGACAAACAACGAACTGTCCTCCTCTGACCATATAATGGCCGAAGCGTCTTTTATCTTGTGGGCCTCGCCTTGCAAGCCAGCCAGAGCCGCATCCGGTTCGAAAGCCTCGCCGGAAGAGCGGACGTCGGGGGCCGGGAACTCCTCTTGCACCGAGGAAAGCCCCAGCACCGCATAAAGCGACACGGCAAGAAGCAAAACCCCGACGACAATGAGAATGACGCGGTCGTAGTTGGCTTTGAGCTGGTCCATAGTTGTCCGGTTAGTCCTTTTCGGCACTCGCGTCGACCGAGACGGAGGCGAGGCGCAGCTTGACCGTTAAATTCTCCTGTCCAAAAAGAACCGGAATCGGTGGCGGTTGGTCCGGGG
>Ga0247843_1002385_pt1 | contig 34292 bp, 30 predicted proteins | sample LaCruzMarch2017__FD_192420 | JGI IMG/M metagenome (GOLD analysis project Ga0247843, IMG submission 192420) | Freshwater microbial communities from meromictic Lake La Cruz, Castile-La Mancha, Spain - LaCruzMarch2017_8m | ecosystem: Environmental > Aquatic > Freshwater > Lake | place: Spain... | reverse complement strand
AAGGCAAAGGCGTTGAAAACCACCCTTTACCAGATCAGGCAGAATTTGTTTTACAACTATCTAAAAGCTGAATTGAAAAACCCTACAATTGCGGCTTATTCTGGGGTATAGCGAAAGTCCTAAAACGAATTAGCAATACATTGATCTGGTATATTGATAACCAAGGGCTGACATGTAAAAACACCACCGACAAACCCCTAATGGCTATTATTTACGCAGTCAACCTGTCGGCACAAGGTAAAACCCCCTGGGTCAAAACCTTTACCGACCAATCCAATGGGATCGGCATTTTGCCGGACATCAACAAAAATGGCGTTGGTGAATTACTGGTACGAAATGTCACTACCAACGGAAAATCCTATAATTTTTACATCTTTGATGGTGAAACAGGCGCAGCTTTAGCCGCACCCAAAGCTTACCCAACCTATTCGTTCGTCAATTAAAAAACTGGCTAGCACCTTTTCAATCAATATGCAACGAGGATAACTAACATGGCAATTAAAATAGGCACAGCAGCAAACGACGTTATTAACGGCACCTCCGGTTTAGACACCCTGTACGGTTTGGCAGGAAATGACACCTTAATTGGCGGTACAGGGCGGGATATATTATCCGGCGGCGACGGCAATGACATACTGGAAGGCGGACTATACCCAATCAACTTGAAGATACCGTGTTGAGGGTTTGAAAATTATCATTAATTCTTGTGCTGAGGGAACGTTTAATTTTCGGAATGGTGACGGAAAAGAAAAGCGCGAGCTGCTCACGGAATGCCTTGGCGGACTCAAAGACCACGTTATTGCGCACGTGCTCGTTCATCACCTTCCATAACCGCTCAATGGGGTTAAGGTTGACGCTCGTTCCCAAGCTCCGGCTTGGGAATACCGTTTCGGAAGCTCTAGCTTCCCGTATTATCGAAGCTAGAGCTTCTCGGACTTGAATTCCCAAGCTGGAGCTTGGGAACTAGCGCTCTATCTTATTGAAACTAAAATATAAACCCTTAACTTAATGGCAGTGACGCAGAGCGTGGGAACGATAAACGATATAACCACCACCTTCGGGTTTAAAGCTGGAGTCCAAAACATGTTTTGGACTCCTAAATCCCCCCTTCTGCACCCAATCTGCACAATCACCAATCCCGAAACCCCGTGACGATATTGTCCAATTAAATAAAGCAAGTTATTGCCGGAAAATCCCGTATTCCGTTTAACTTCATCCGAGCTAAAATATTTAGCAAATAAAGCAACCTAGGTGAGTTTATGGATTTAAGTTGGCAAAATTGGGTGCAGGAAAATATTGAGCGGGGCTGCGATACGGCAACTATTCGCGATATTTTATTGGAGCATAATTTTTCACTGCCTGTGATTAAAAACGCAATGGGTGATAAGTACCCGGAAGACAAGGCGATTGAGGCGGAACTTGTTGATTATGAGGCACTTGCAAAAGTTAATATCACCAAAATTGCACAAGCAATTGAGACAAATTTATTGCAGCTTTATATATTGGAAGACTTTTTGTCCGAACAAGAAAGCGATGAATTGGTTGATTTAATCAATATTCGCTTGCGGCCTTCTACGGTAACGACAGAAAAAATTGATAAATATTTCCGTACCAGTTCAACTTGCGACCTATCGTTTCTTAAAAATCCATTAGTGCAGGAAATTGAAAATAAAATTTCTCAAGCATTGGGGATTAATCTCAGTTATTCCGAAGGGATTCAGGCGCAACGCTACGATGTCGGGCAAGAGTTTAAGGCGCATACCGATTATTTTGAACCGCGTACCGACGAATATAAAAAATTTGCCAGCGTACAAGGTAACCGCACATGGACATTTATGATCTATCTAAACAACACAAGCCAAGGTGGTGGTACCAAATTTGTAAAACTGGGTAAAACGTTTTATCCGAAAAAAGGCATGGCTGTTGTGTGGAATAATTTATATCCCGACGGTACGCCCAACCCAGATACCTTGCACTGGGGCTTGCCTGTGGAAAAAGGTGTAAAAGTCATTATCACTAAATGGTTTCGCGAAAAAGGTAGCGGCGAGATGATTTTTTGATAAATGGTGTAGGTTTATATCGTTCCCACGCTCTGCGTGGGAATGCCGCCCGTGACGCTCCAGAGTCGCTTTACGCAACGCAGGAGCGTTGCAGGATGCGTTACCATTTATGCCCTTGAGGGTACGCAGAGCGTGGGAACGATAACAGTTAAGGAAAAAACAATATTAACCAGAGACTTAAACCGTTCGTGCTGAGCTTGTCGAAGCATGAATGGTTTAAGTCTTTGCTCACGGATTTTTCCGTTCATCCTTCGACAAGCTCAGGACGAACGGAAAAATCCTGCTACATCCAATATATCCTATTGATAGATAATATAAATTCTTAACTTAATAGCAGTGACGCTCTGCGTGGGAACGATAAACGATAAAAAATATAACCACCACTTTCGGATTTAAAGTTGGAGTCCAAAACATGTTTTGGACTCCTAAATCCCCCCCTTCTGCACCCAATCTGCACAATCACGCGCTAAATTTCCACATCCACACCATCCCGCCTGCAAAACGGTTGATTAAAGTATCCCCCGATGTCAAACCATTGGAGAAAGCTTATGAAAAACCGTTTTTATCTGAAATTGTTCACTATTGTTGCCTTGATTTTGGCTTTGTTGTTGCCGCAGGGGTTTATGTTGGATTTGGTGCAGGAGCGCACCAACTGGCGTTTTCAAGCGTTTGAAACGGTTGAGCGCAGTTGGCCTGGGGCGCAGACTTTAGCTGCGCCCGTGTTGGTGATACCTTACGATTTGACTTATAAATCTAAAGAAAAGGTGATTGATGACAAATATGTTGAAAAGGAAATTATTTCCGATGTAACACTGCATAATGTTTTGTACCTGATGCCTAAGCAATTGACGGTAAAAAGTCAGCTTGAAAATTCACTGCGTTATCGTGGCATTTATGCAGTGCCTGTTTACAACAGCCATATCGACGTGACTGGCGAATTCAGCAATCAAGCCATATTGGATTTGTTGTCCCGAAACAAGGAAAGCAAAATCGCTTGGGGAAAACCGCACTTATCGGTATTGGTCAGTGACCAGCGTGGCATTGCCGCCCAACCGGATTTACTGTGGAATGGCGAAAAAATCGCTTTCCAACCGTCTAGCCATTTGCCCGGAACCGAGCAAGGTATGAACGCGCCATTACCGGAATTGCCTAGTAACGAAATCGCCCGCCTGCCCTTTGCCTTTACGCTGGAACTGCACGGGATGCAGGGTTTGCATTTTGCTTTGGTGGCGGAAAATACCGATGTACAAACGGCTGCCAATTGGCCGCATCCTAGCTTTACGGGCGGTTTGTTGCCGGAAACCCATAACATCACCGATAAAGGCTTTAGCGCACGCTGGCGGGCTTCATCGTTTTCTTTGAATGTCGCAGGGGCTTTGGAACGTTGTTCGAAAAATGAATGCAGTAGCCTGCTTGGGCCAACCGTGGGTTTTGAACTGGTGCAGCCCGTGGATATTTACCAACAAGCCGAACGCAGCATCAAATACGCGCTGCTGTTGATTGTGCTGACCTTTGTGGCGTTGATTTTGTTTGAGTTGTTAAAGCAATTGCGTATCCATCCTATCCAATATTTGCTGGTCGGCATGGCCTTGTTGGTGTTTTATTTGCTGCTGATTTCCTTATCCGAGCATATTTTGTTCTTATATGCTTACAGTGCGGGCGCGGCGGCTTGTACGTTGCTATTGACGGTATATTTTGGCGGCATTTTGCGTAGCGGCAAATTGGGCTTGTTATTGGGTTTGGGCTTGTCGGTGTTGTACACCGTGCTGTATGTGATTTTGCAATCGGAAGAAAGCGCGTTGTTGATGGGCAGTGTCTTGACCTTTGTGGTGTTGGCGGTGCTGATGCTAGCGACACGGCATTTTGACTGGTACGCGTTGACGCGCCAATCTGAGCAAGCCGATATTGAATTGGATGCCCTGAAATGATTAAAGCCATTACGTTAATTTTCTTATTAATCGTAGCGGCAGGCTGGTTGTTACCGGAAGGGCATGCAATTCCGGTGGTAGGTGCTAGCTTTACCGACTGGAATCCGCGCTCGTTCTGGCATTCACCTTGGGGACGTTCCGGTGTGCATAAAGGCATCGACATTTTTGCCAAAGAAGGCAGACCCGTCGTTGCCGCTAGCCCAGGCTTAGTGGTTTACACAGGCTATAACGATATTGGCGGCAACGTGGTGTTAGTGCTAGGCGCAAAATGGCGGTTTTATTATTATGCCCACTTGCATGATTTGGCAGTATCAGGCGGATAAACCGCAAGCGTTGTTGACGATGTTTTATGTTGATCCTGGGGTTTATTTGGTTGGGGCGGGGCGGAGTTTGTAACTCGCTTGGAAACGAGCGTAAAAGTAGGATGGGCTGACGTTAGGAAGCCCATCATGAGATTACCTAGCCTCCGCGTAGGGCGCATTAGCGACAGCGTAATGCGCCGGATGATTGAAGGCCAACATGCGGTGCAATACGGCTATCGCCTATTGCACCCTACAGTATGCGTCTTACGGTTTTGAGCTTGTCGAAGGATGAATGGAAAAATCCGTGAGCAAAGACTTAAACCATTCATGCTTCGACAAGCTCAGCACGAACGGTTTAAGTCTCTGGTTCATATAATTTTTTCCTTAACTTAATGGCAGTGAAGCTCCAGCTTGGGAACGAGCTTAATTTTTCGTGCTTTTCGTGCCTTTCGTGGACAAATTTACTTTTTAAAACAATTAAGGATTATGGGCAAACACATACTAATCGCTGATGATGACCAGCACATCCGAGATGTAATCAGTTTTGCGTTGGAAAAAGCAGGGATGCAGGTAGCTTTGGCGGAAGACGGGCGGCAGGTGTTGGATATTTTTCCCACCCAAGCTTTTGATTTGATCGTGCTGGACATTAATATGCCGGAATTTGATGGGCTGGAAGTGTGCCGGGAAATCCGCAAAACCTCGGAAACGCCGATTTTGTTTTTGTCGTCGCGGGATGATGAAATCGACCGCATTTTGGGGCTAGAAATTGGCGGCGATGATTATGTCACCAAGCCGTTCAGCCCACGCGAGTTGGTGGCGCGGATTAATGTGATTTTAAAACGCACGCAAGCCATCCCCAAACCTTGCCCCAGTGAAAGCGTGTTGCAACATGGCAAATTGCTGATCTGCCCTGAACAGCACACGGCAAGCTGGGAAGGCCAAACCGTCAACCTGACCGCCACCGAATTCGCCATGTTGCTGTTGATGATTCGCCAGCCTAGCCGCGTGTTTAGCCGCGACCAGATTATGAACAGCGCCTATAGCAACGCAGTGTATGTCTCCGACCGCACCATCGACAGCCACATCCGCCATATTCGCCAGAAATTTGCCGATTTAGGTTGCACGGCAATTATCGAAACCGTGCATGGTGTGGGTTATAAATTGGCGGTTTGCCACTGATGCCCTTACCGCGCCGCCTGTTCCGTTTACGCAGCATTTTATTGCTGGTGATGTTCACCGTACTGGCGTTGCCGTTAGGCGGTTTGTATTTTTTCCGCATTTACGAAAACGAGCTGGTGCAGCAATCCGAGCGCGAACTGATCGCACAAGCGGCGGTGATGTCGGCGAGCGTTCGGCAATTGCTGCGTAATCTGCATAAAGGCCAATCGACATACGGCATGTTGCTGGCGACCTTACCGCCGCCACGCCATGATTTCGAACCGATTGTACCGACGCTCAGCTTGATTAATCCAATTGAAACACCGCGCCCCGATGCCCAATTTCCACCAGTTCCCGCCGACGAATTGGCGCGAAAAGTCGGCGAACTGATGCAACCTGTGATGCGCGATACCCAGCATACGATGTTGTCGGGAATGCGCTTATTGGATGTTAACGGCGTGGTGATTGCCGGACGCGAAGACATCGGCCTGAGCTTCGCCTCCGTGCCGGAAGTGCAGCAAGCCTTGCAAGGCCACTACGCCAGCACTATACGCCAGCGCCTTTCCGACGAACCGCCACCGCCTTTATATTCGATGAGCCGTGGCACCAATGTCCGCGTGTTTATTGCCTTCCCGATTATTGAAACCGTGCAGTTGTCCAGCAGCCCAGCGTTAGAGCAACACTATCTGCAAGGCGTGGTGTATTTATCGCGTACCCCGAACAATATCCTTAAGCATTTGTTTGCGGTCAAAGGCACGGTGATTGTTGTTACGCTGTGTTTATTGGTGCTGGTGGTGTTATTGGTGATGCTGGTGTCGGCGAGTATTGCCCGCCCGATCCGCGAATTGATCCGGCAAACCGAGCGGGTCAAACAAGGCGAGCAGAAACAATTGGAGCCACTGAAAAATCCGGTCACTTATGAAATTGCCCAACTGTCCGCGAGTTTTGCAGAAATGTCGCAAGCTTTAACCGAACGTAGCGATTACATCCAACGCTTTGCTACCCATGTTTCGCATGAGTTCAAAACCCCGCTGACCTCCATGCAAGGCGCGTTGGAATTACTGCAAGACCATGCCGACACCATGCCCGCCGCCGACCAACAACGTTTTGTCAGTAATTTGCTGGCGGACAGCCAACGCTTGAAACAATTGGTCAACCGCTTGCTGGAATTGGCGCGGGCAGATGCGCTAGAACCCAGCCGCCAACAGTGCGAATTGGCAAAGGTTATCGCCAGCCTGCATAACCGTTTTCAAGAGCGCGGCTTATTGATACTTGCCGACAATCTCCCAGACATGCCATTGGCAATCGCCCCGGATGCTTTGGAAATGGTGTTATCGAATTTATTGGAAAACAGCTTGCAGCATGGCGCAAGCGATTTGACTATTTACGCGCAACACCAAGGCCAGGTATTAAAAGTAAATTTACAAGATAATGGCGCAGGCATTTCCCCTGCTAACCGTAATAAGATTTTCACGCCGTTTTTTACCACGCGCCGGAATTCTGGCGGCACGGGTTTAGGTTTGCAGATTAGCGTATCGTTGCTGAAAGCCTATAACGGTGAAATTGCGTTGGCAGATAGTCCGCAAGGGGCGTTGTTTGTGCTGACGTTGCCGCTGGCGGTGCTGCCAGCAGAAAACTGATTGGCCTGTAAGGCCGTAGGCACAATAACCATCGAGCATTGGGTTCGATGTTCGTGGATTTTGAATATGAGACGTATGCGTACTACCTTGATACCTATAGGCAATGTAGTACTTTTACTTAATTTTTTTGTTAAAAAAATTAATGATGCCTTCAACAGTCGTTAGTTTTTCCGCCTCATAATCAAAAATTCCTATAGCAAACTCTTCCTCTAGCGCCAGTATAATCTCAACAGCATCAAGACTGTCCGCACCTAAAGACTCCAATGTATCAGACATCAGAATGGTTTCAGGGTTTTTGCCTAATTGCTCAGCAATTATTTTAATTACCCGATGCGAAGTTGTTGAAGCGGCTTGTGTACAAGTATTGCAGTTAGGCGCATTAGTAGGATCACTATTCCATAGTGTTAGCGAAGCAACATTAACAATTGCCAAAACTCCAATCGTGCTTGACGTAATTAATAAAATTTTATTTTTCATAACTACCCTATAGTACTATTTACATGAAGAGCTTAATGAGCCAATCTCAGCTCCGAGCAAATCATTGCGCAGGTAAGATACATCAAGCCTCACTACTTTATTTTCATTTGTGATTGAATCAGTCCAAGAAAGCTCAAGCGGAAATAATGCTGTTCCATAAAGGTCTGTCGATCCCGAAACACTTGCTAAGACAATTTGATGCGTAAGCCTTTCGTTTTCTGGCGAATCAAGACCGAATAACCGCCCAATTGGGATATTAATGTTTTGCCACATATTAATATGTGCTGCAAGATCGGCGTATGGAACTGAAATCCCATCTGTAGATTTGATATTCCACGCAACCTCTTTACCCGCAGATTGTCGTGTTCCCTGTTTGACCTTCAAAACCACATTTTCAGCTGTAGCGTTCCCAATATTTTTTATTTTTAATAGTACTATTTGCCTTGCTTTTAAGCCTTCCATCTGGCAAGCCTTGCCTGTCATTAGCCCTTTTCTTTGCCGCCATTGAACTATTAAATCACCAAGTTCATCGGAAATTTGGTTTATCGGAAACATGATATAAGTGTTGTACTTTGTTCTGTTTTCCTCATTTGAAGAGAATTGCAAAGCAAAGCTTCGAGCAAGAGGCGCAGCATAATCGATACTTATTCTGGCAGATAAGTCATAGTTACGCTTTGATATATCAACTTGTTTGTCTTTTATGTTGAGTTCTTGAATTGACTCCTGAAGTCCCTGAATTTTTGTATTTGCAATAAATCCGGCGACAGAAATAATTATTCCTACCACAACTGATATGCCGGTAATTATCTTGGTTGCTTCATCTATCTTCATAACGACTCCTAGACAGCGGCCAAGCTGCCCTGCAAAATTCTAAAATGACATAAAAAACAAGTCCAAAATGTACCTGTAAATTTTTAAACATTAAACCGCAGTTATTTTACTTGTTCGTAGCCAACATAACATAACGAGTTACATGCTCTTAAGGAAAATAAATCAAATTAGGGTGTAAGCATCGCACTGAATTTAAGATCCCATACAATGAAATCTACACACTACGTTAAAATCACAGGCTAACCGGACTAATTAAATGTATATTTAGGTTCGGCCATCCACTCACCAAAAAATACTTTAATCTTGGCGGTTTCTGTACAAAAAAATAGGAGTCCAAAACATGTTTTGGACTCCTACAAACTAGACCATACAGCAGAATTACGTTGCGTTATTCTGCCTACAATCTCTAAGCCTTAAAAATTCACGTTACCTTGTATCCAGATTTTTTGGGTATCGGTTGCTTTAAAGCCGCCCAATGGATCATTTGCACCTGCGTTGTAATGGGCAAATTTTGCTAGAAGTGAATAATGCTTACCGAATTTTTTTGTCGCCTGAAAATCCCACTCGCTGCCGTAATCAAAGCGTCCGGTATCGTCGGAAAAATCGTGGTAAACGCCTGTTACGACAATATCACCACGTTGGAACGGTACCATCACCGTGCCGAAAACATCGCGGATACCATTGGCTGGTGTTACCAAGAACAAATCCGCCCAGCCTTGGAAGGCGTGGTTGGTGCCTAATGGGGTATCGAAGGTTTTGTTCAAGCCAGAACCATCCAATTGCTCCATAGCACCTTGGAAGATCACGCCATAAGCGCTTAAACCGCCCATTAAGTTGATACGGTCGGCATCATAAGTGGTTGGGCCGTGTCCGTAGTCGCTTTGATGACCCCATTCTGCGGTATATACCACGCCAAAATGGTCGCTGATTTTGTAAGAATCCAAGGGTTTCAAGCAGCAGGTTGCCCGTAAGCCGTAAGTTTGGCTGGATTTTTCGTAGTTTTCCACTTCGGTGTAATCCAACCAGTAACCGTAACCAATGATGTTACCAATATCACCCATTTTGTAGTTAAGGTTCAAAATCGGGGCTTCTATGTTATGCGTCAAACCAGCAAAATCTTGTATATTTGCCAGATAACCCACGTTGGCGACTAAGCCGAACAAGGTTTGGTTGTTGTGTGTCCACAAAACCGAATCGTAGGTGACTTCCATTTGCCGCCAGCCGACGTTACCGATAAAACGGTCGTCATCCAGCTTAATCCGTTGCCGTCCTATTTTGAAAGTGTTGTCGGCGATGCCTGTGTAAGCAACCCATAATTGGTTGATTTCGTTAAGAGAAGGATCAACCACGCGCGAATAAGCGGGGTTGTTGCCAACAAACGGCGGTGGCAGATTGTTGTAATCATCCTGCATGGCTAAGTTGCCTTCGTATTCAGCATAGCCTTGCAAACCTTGCCAAGTTGGTGTCAAAAAACCCAATCGTAAACGCGCGGTATTGGCGTTGGCGGTCAGCGGTTGTTTTGCGGCTGGCAATACTGCGCCAGTTGGGCCAAAACGGTTGTCTTCGTTGACGTTTTCGTAGCGGTAGTTCAAATCAAATTTGACCGCGCCATTATGTCCGTAATGGTAAAAGTTAAGCGCATCTTCGACATTTTGAGTCAGACCAGCAGAAACTGGCTGGGAAGCGAAAGCCACCGACAATAACGCGGCGACAGACAACGGCGTGGATAAGTTGTTTCGATATTGCTTAGGCATAAAGCCCCCCTTTGGTTTTTTTAAAAAATACTATGCTGTGGCGCGGTGCGCCAATGCCGATAAAAGTTGAATAAATTACATTTTGGCTGGCGGGCAGGATGCCCGCGCTCCAGCGCACTTATATTTAGTGGGTGTGGTCACATTCGGTTAAAAAGCTCAGGATACTTTCCCGATAATGGTAGTAATCATCGTGCGCCAATAAGGCTTTACGGGTGCGTGGTCTGGGTAAATCGATCTCTTGGATTTTGCCGATTTTGGCGTGCGGGCCGTTGGTCATCATCACCACGCGATCCGCTAACAGAATGGCTTCGTCAACATCATGGGTGACAACGATGGCGGTCACTTGGGTGCGTTCCCAGACTTCCATCAACACTTCCTGCAATTCCCAGCGGGTTAAGGAATCCAACATGCCGAACGGTTCATCCAATAACAATAGCTTTGGCGACAAGGCGAAAGCGCGGGCAATACCGACCCGTTGGCGCATCCCGTTGGACATATCGCCTGCTTTTTTGCGTAAAGCATCGCCCAAGCCGACGCGGGTCAGATAATATTCGACGATGTCTTGGCGCTCAGATTTACTGGCGTGTGGGTAAACTTTATCTACGCCGAGCATGACGTTTTCAAACGCGGTTAACCACGGGAACAAGCTGGGGGCTTGAAAGACCACACCACGGTCTGGGCCGGCGCCGTCGATTTCGCGGTTGTCGAGAATAATGCCGCCTTCGGAGATGCTGTTGAGGCCAGCAGTCATCGACAAGACCGTGGATTTGCCGCAACCGGAATGACCAATGATGGAAATGAATTCGCCTTTTTTCATTTTCAAATCAAAACCATCGACCACTTTTACCGTGCTGTTGCCATCGGGTGTTGGATAGATTTTTGATATTTGTGAAAACTCCAAATAACGCGGCCTGCCCAAGTCGGCTTGGTTAGGTTTTAAGGCCGGGGCTGCCTGTTGCCAATCATGGCTGGTATTGGGGCGGACGTTTGGCAAGACGATTTTGTCAGCGCCGACATCCAAGTTTTTGGCAATACCTATGTCCATCAAATACTTAGTGATTTCCGCACGCAAGCGTTTGAATTCTTCATTATGGTTTAAGGCGGTGCGGTCACGCGGACGCGGAATGGTGACTTTAAAATCCGGGCCAAAGGTGGCATCGGGGCCAGGATTCAGCGGAATAACCCGATCCGCCATGTAGATGGCTTCATCGACATCGTTGGTGATTAACACCACGGTTTTTTTGTCTTGTTCCCAGATTTGCAGAATCTCATCTTGCAGGTTGCCACGGGTCAAAGCATCTAACGCGCTGAGTGGTTCGTCCAGCAATAAAATATCGGGATTAGCAGCCAAGGCCCGTGCCACGTTGACCCGTTGGCGCATACCGCCAGAGAGTTCGGCAGGCTTTTTATCCATCGCTGCGCCTAAATTCACCATGCGGACGTATTTTTCAGTATGGGCGCGGCGTTGTGCGGCAGGCCAGTCTTTAAAAATTTCATCCACCGCCAAAGCGACGTTTTCGTACACCGTCAACCACGGCATTAAGGAATAGTTTTGGAACACCACGCCACGGTCAGGGCCTGGGCCGGTAATGGGCTGGCCTTGTTTCAGCAACGCGCCACTATCAACGCCAATCAACCCGGCTATCGCGGAAATTAAGGTGGTTTTGCCACTGCCAGAAAAACCGACGATGGCGATAAATTCTCCGGCCTGAATATCCAAGTTAATGTTTTTCAAGATGGAATTGCGGTCTTTACCTTCGCCATACGATTTACAAACATTCTGCAATTGCAGTAAAGGCGCAGCGTTTGTGGCCTTGGTTTGCGTGTTTACAGGGCTGGTCGCAGCGGCATTGGCATCCGCTGTTTGCTTGGTTTTGTTGTGCATAATTTTGATGCTAATTGCTGACATAAACGCCTCCTTAGAGTGCGCGACCAAAAGAAAACACCCGTTGCAAGGATTGCATGATGCGGTCGAGGATGAAGCCGATAATGCCGATGGTGAATACTGCCACCATGATGCGGCCTAAGGAATCGGCGCTACCATTTTGGAATTCATCCCATACGAATTTACCTAAGCCAGGGTTTTGCGCCAGCATTTCGGCGGCAATCAACACCATCCAACCCACACCGAGTGACAAGCGCATTCCGGTAAAGATGTACGGTAAGGCAGAAGGCAAGATGATTTTTTGGATTTGCGTGATCCAGCTCAAGCGCAAGACTTTGCCGACGTTGACCAAATCTTTATCAATAGAGGAAACCCCAACGGCGGTGTTAATCAGCGTAGGCCACAAGGAACATAAGGTGACGGTGATTGCTGAGGTAAGAAAAGATTTTTCAAACCAAGAATCATCGCTAGTGACATACACGGAACTGACGATCAAGGTAACGATAGGCAACCACGCCAGCGGCGACACGGGCTTGAATATTTGGATCATCGGGTTTAAGGCGGTGTTGATAACCGGGCTCATGCCGCACAGTAATCCTAATGGCACAGCCACTAAAGTCGCCAAAACAAAACCTGCAAACACCGTGTAAAGGCTGGTGAAAATTTGGTCTAAATAGGTCGGCTTGCCGTTGTAAGGACGAATTTTTATTTCTGCACTGGGATTTTCTGCCAACAGCTTGTCGTTACGGACTTTTTGGCGTTCAAAAAAATCGCTACGTTTTTGCGCTTCTTCATAATGGGCATCAATTAACCCTTGTACTTGATCCCAAACCGCCGTGGGGCCAGGAATAGTGCCTAAGCTGGTGTGTACTTTTGATGCGGAGAAGCTCCACATGCCTAGAAACAACATAAAGGCGATGATAGGAATGCCCATAATCAGCCATAACTCACGCACTTGCTTGGTGGGATTTTCTCCGGCAGCGATTTTTAGCAGCGGTACGAACCAGGTTAGGCCAGTAATATTTAAAAATTTGATGAGTTTGTTCAGCATGGCGAACCTCTAAGATGGAGCATGGTGGTTTCCCAAAAAAGATGCGTCCTTGCATCAACATAGCATCCTGCCACCCTGGGAAAATCTAACAACAATTACTAATATTTTCGGTAGTGGTTGTGATTTAACTGTTGCGGGGTACAAACCCCGTACACAGTCAATTTTTTATCGGGCCAATCTATCTTTGTAGGGGCGGACGGTTGTCCGCCTTTTTTAGAACCTGTACCGAAATCTGGCGCGATCAGGCGAGCAGCCGCTCGCCCCTACGAAAAACAATACCGACAACCCAACCATTACCCTATTTTGTTTTAAAACAGTTTTAATCACTTGCCCTAAACGGTTTGGTAGTAACTACTCGACAATCTTGCCGCCAGCCAATTTTTGTTTACCTTTCAGGCCAATCGCGAACTTACTCAAATAATCATTGGGTTTGTTGGCATCAAAGCTGATTTTGTCGATAAAGAAATCGTTGCTGCCTTTTAAGCTGGTGTCAGCCGGAAAATCTGACGCTTTGGCTTTGCCTTCAGTAACCAATTCTTTGGCAGCCGCTAAGTAAATGTCAGGACGGTAGACTTTTTTGGCAGTTTCTAAGTACCAGTTGTCGGGCTTGAATTCGCTAACCATCCCCCAACGGCGGTACTGGGTGAGATACCAAACGGCACTATCGTAAGAAGGGTAACTTGCGCCATTACGGAAGAAGGTGTTGAAATCTGGCAAAGCGCGTTTGTCGCCTTTTTCGTATTCAAAGGTGCCGTTCATGCTGTTTGCCAAGACATCAAAATCCGCGCCGACGTATTGTTTTTGCGAGAGCATTTCAATGGCTTCGTGGCGGTTTTTGTTGCTTTCGGTATCCAGCCAAATGGAGGCGCGGATTAAGGCTTTAATAACCGCCAAATGGGTGTTGGGGTATTTTTCTGCCCATTGTTTGGTAACACCAAAGACTTTTTCTGGGGTGTTTTTCCATAATTCTTCATCGGTAATGACGGGTACGCCAATGTTTTTAAAGACCGCTTGTTGGTTCCACGGCTCGCCCACGCAATAGCCAAAAATAGTGCCAGATTCTAAAGTAGCTGGCATTTGTGGCGGCGGCGTTACTGATAATTGCGCGTCAGCATCGATTTGTCCTGAAGTGTCTTGTGGTGGCGCGTAATAACCAGGGTTAATGCCACCTGCCGCCAACCAATAACGGAGTTTGATGTTATGCGAACCCGCAGGGAAGGTCATCGCCATGTTGAAAGGCTTGCCTGCGGCTTTGTATTTTTCCACCACGGGTTTCAAAGCATCAGCTTTGATCGGATGTGCTGGTTTGCCACCTTCCATCGGCACGTTCGGCTTCATTTGTTTCCAAATATCATTAGAAACGGTAATGGCATTGCCGTTAAAGCCCATGCTAAAAGCGGTAACGATGTCTGCTTGTGTACCAAAACCAAAGCTAGATGCTAACGGCGCGGCAGCTAGCATGTGCGAGCCATCTAATTCACCATTGACGACGCGATCCATGACCACTTTCCAGTTGGCTTGGGCTTCTAGCTGCACATACAGGCCTTCTTCTTCAAAAAATCCTTTTTCGAAAGCAACGGCTAATGGCGCCATATCGGTCAGTTTGATGAAGCCGAATTTCAAGCTTTCTTTTTCAATATTGGCAACGGCGGCGGCATCGCCAGCAAAACTTAAGGCACTGATGGTGACGACTGCCGACAAAGCTGCGGTTAGTTTGCTTACGTTAAAACGGGGCTTATTCATAGTAGTTCCTGTAACAGTTATCAAATTTTGGGCAAAAAAAAAGGCATCGATAAATCCCATTGCATTACGCACGGGTTTATTGACGCCTTTGTCAGATTACTCAACGATGAGTGTAAACATTAGGCTCCATCATCAGAGCCTCTGTGGTTAAGTTAAGCATGACTCATGCCAACTTGTTAATTGCACTTGCTTTTTTAAAAATTCCATTTTATTTCAGTCGGTTATTATAAAAAACTAAATATCAAAAAATTTCATGGGTGTGCTTTGGGAATATCGCTTTGTTAAAAATGCCCGATAAACGTGCAAAAACTATGTTTTATTGCTGTATTTTTGTGCGCTTATGCTTAGAACAAGAAACTAACGATAGCAGTCAACCTACCTTCACTAATGACAGGAATAGCCAGCATACTGCTCAGGTTATTAAGCTCAGGACTGTATCCCACTGCATTCGCACCGCTAATCATCGGCATACCCGTTAACCAAACCCGACCTAATAAACCTTCACCTTTATAGACGGTAATGGTTTCAAAAATGGTCGCTAAGTTGTTGTCGTCTTTGCTGTAACCTTGTTGGCAAACCAGTTTTTCGCCATATTTGTCCGGTATCCAAATTTGGATGCGCTTGGCGATTGGCGTGGCTTGCGCGGATAAAAACGCCATTACATAGGTTTCTTTGGTGTTGCTAAAAATAGGAATGCCGATGCTGGTGCTAATGCCCGCTTGTTGGGCATCAGCAGCGCGGACAAAACCAGTGACTTTGCTAATATCATCAATTAGCACAGGCATGTTGCTTTCCCAGACTTGACCAGGAATGCCCTCACCTTTGGCAAAACTGATTTTTTGTGAGGCTTTTTCAAACTCGCGTAAAGTGCCGTAATAACCATCCATAATATTTAGCCGTTGTTTATCAAGGCTGTTACACCACACTTCAAGCGCTCCGGCGTGTTCGGCATCGTCACCACATAAAAACACCACGACGGCTAATAAAAAATCCCCCGAAAAAATCGGGATGGCTACGCCACAAGTCAGGCCTGCTGCTTGCGCGGCGGCGGTGCGTTTAAAATACGAATGCTCAAACTGTTTTAACACTACGGGATGTTTTAATGCCCACGCTTTTCCGGGCAAGCCTTCGTTATAAGCAAACAATTGCTGCTTGCTGGCGGCTTTAAAATCATCCAATGCACCGTAGAGGCCAGAGCCAAATTCCAATTGGGTGCGGCTTCTGTCGGGTATCCAAATTTCTGTCACTTTTATAAAAGTTTTCATTGCCATACTGTTGTTTTCCATCATTTATTTGAGCAATTCCGCCATTGCGATAACATTTTTTGCCATTTCACCCAAGGTTATATTGCGGTCCATCGCCAGCTTACGTAGCGTATGATAGGCTTCGTTTTCAGTAAAATTGCGGGTTTTGATTAAAATGGCTTTGGCGCGGTCTATCTGTTTGCGGTCTTCCAATTGCACACGCGCTTCTTCTAATTCCTTTGCCAGTGACTGCAATTGCTGAAACCGGGCAATTGCCGCTGCGACGATAGCCGTCAGGTTGCGGCCTTGGAAACCATCTGCAATCAAGGTGTTAACACCTGAATTAATGAGTTTGCCAATATCGTCACCCGCTTGCAGCGTGGTAAACAAAATAATCGGCAAGGGATTCTTCTGGCTTAACGCCTTGAGTATAGCCAAGGATTGCTCAGGTAAACTGGCAAAATTTAGCACCAATATATCGGGGACGGTTTGCTGGACTTGCTGTAATAATTGCTCGCTAAACTGGATTTTTAAGACCTGAAAACCCGCTTTGTTTAAATCCTGCACCAACACGGTATCATGGTGGCTATCTTCAATTAACAATACATTTTGTCTGTTCATGATAAGTAGCTTTGAAGCCTAGAATTAATTGCTGTCACGATAAAATTCCACACATAATTTATTAAAACCCCACCGAAACCCTGTGCCAATGGCACAAAAAATGCTTGATTTATATAGAATATTTTGTTTTTCCGTATCATTAAGCCAATCCAGATTGAACGGAGTGCCCTGATCTAGTCTCTTAACATTGCCGCATCAGCCACTCGCTGTCTACCCAACCATTTACCAGGTATATCATTTATGACGACCAAATACACGCCCTTAAAAGATCACGACACACCGATTAAAGTCTTGTTCACTGGCTACCTCTGTACCGTTGGAGTCGGTTATTTGTTTGCCCTGATCCAGATTTTATTTACCCACGGCATGGCAGACGGAAAATTTGGCTTATCCGTTGACGATATTGTTTACAGCTATTACGGCAACCGCTCCGGTACAGTTCTGGAAAACCAGCTGAATGGCGCAATGAAAGCCAATGCCTCAGAGCAAGAGCGTTTTGACATCATTAAATGGGTTCGCGATGGCGCTGACCATGATGATTATCAAGATGATGGTATCGAAAAAATCATTGAAACCCGTTGCGTACTTTGCCATAACGAAAACGCCTCTGGCTTGCCCAACTTCAAGAAATTTGATGTCTTAAAAACTTATACCATTGAAGATACTGGGGCGACATTCTCATCTTTAACGCGGGTGTCGCACATCCATTTGTTTGGCATCAGTTTTATTTTTATGTTTATCGGCTTAATTTTCAGTTTTGCTGAAACCACGTCGGTGCGTATCAAATGTATCGCCATTGGTATGCCTTACGGGTTTTTGCTGGCGGATATATTGTCGTGGTGGCTGACGAAAATTGATCCAGTATTTGCGTGGCTGGTGATATTTGCCGGTATGGGCATGGGCGTATCGTTTATGTTTATGTGGGTAACGTCGATTTTAGAAATGTGGCTGTATAAACCGGTATTTATTGATGGCATTGGTACTTATTACTTAAAGTGGAAAGACGACCCAGCCTCTTCACCATTAAGCAAGTTTTTGGTGTTGGCTAAAAAAGCGCAGGTTTATTTGACCCCGATAGTAAAAACCGCGTTTAGCAAAGCGATGGCTTACTTGGACAAGCTCATCAAAAAATCATAAGCCCAAAGCTGAATACAAACTTCGACATGCTCACGCCGAACGGCAACTAATTGATTCCGTTCGAGCTGAGCCTGTCGAAGCATGAACGGAATCAATTAGCCCAACATTCCCAAAAAAACACCTAGTACTCCGTCAATGAATTTTGTCCGGTAAATCTAAACCTGTAGGGGCGGACGGCTGTCCGCCTTTTTCAGAACCCTACTATAATCCACTGCGATAAGGCGAGCAGCCGCTCGCCCCTACGAAAAAATACCGTCAACAATATTGACTGAGTACTACCCTCGCCCATCCAATCCCATTGCCTGCCTAGCAAAGACGTTTTTTGCTGGCGGTAAATGATCTAAAAGCGCCAAACCAAGATTTCTAGCTGCTGCCAATGGTAGCCAATCGTTAGAGAAAATCTTTACCAAGCTGTCGGTAAAACCAATCACCCGATCATGGTCTTTGCGTCTGGCAGCCACGTAAGCGTTCAAAATAACCGAAGAACCAATATCCAAATCTTGCGTAGCCGCATCCGCCAACATCTGTGCCAACACCACCACATCGCGTAAGCCTAAGTTAAAGCCCTGACCAGCCACGGGATGCAATTGGTGTGCGGCATTGCCGATAATAACCGCTCGTCCGGCTGACATGGCATTAGCGCGGATTAACGACAACGGAAAGGCGCGTCTGGGTGCGGCTAACTGTAACGCCCCTAATCGATAGCCGAAACAATCTTGCAATTGGCTAAGAAAATCCGCTTCATTACCCAGCATTAAGGCTTCTGCATCTTCGCTGTTGCGTGTCCACACCACCGACGCTTGGCGCTTGCCAACAGGCAACAAAGCCAATGGCCCGGAGGTGGTGAAACGTTCATAGGCGACGTTTTGGTTGGGCAATTCTGATTGCACCGTGGTGACTAAGGCGGTTTGCTGGTAATCAATGCTGTGCTGGCCTATATCCAGCAATTGCCGCACCGAGGAATTACCGCCATCGGCACCGACCAGTAATTTGCTGGTGATATTTAAGGAGCTATCGCCTTGCTTGAGACTGACGTTGATTTCGTTATCACCAGACATCAAGCCGACTAGCCGATACGGGCTTAATAAGGTGACATCGGTATGCTGCAATTGCTCTGCCAAGTGGCTTTCGATAGCGTGGGCGGAAATCACATAACCCAAAGCTTCAACTTGTTGCCGCTCGGCTGATAAGCGGGTTTTGCCAAAATGCCCACGGTCAGAAACGTGAATTTGCTTGATAGCGGTGGCTTTATCACTCACGCCTTGCCACAAACCCAAATCCATTAACACCTGCACCGTGCCTGCGGCTAAAGCTAAAGCGCGGTCGCCTGCTGGTGATGCAGCTTGTTGCTCACGGGTATTGGCTTCAACGACGGCGATTTTTAGGCCAGATTTTTGCAACGCCAAGGCTAGGGTATTGCCAGCCAAACCGCCACCGATAATGATTAAATCATAATCTTGCTGCATTACTGCACCTGCATTAGGGCTTCAATTTCGGCTACTGTTTTCGGCACGGTAGCCGTCAACACTTCGTTGCCTTCAGCCGTCACCAAAACATCATCTTCAATGCGGATACCAATGCCGCGCCATTTTGGCTCTACGGCTTTGCAATCGGCAGGGATATACAAGCCTGGTTCTACGGTAAGTACCATGCCGGGGGCTAGCAATCGCCATTCGCCATTGATTTTGTAGTCGCCGACATCATGAACGTCCATGCCTAACCAATGCCCCGTGCGGTGCATATAAAAAGCTTTGTATTTTTCTTTTTTAATCAACTGTTTTACCCGACCTTTCAACAAACCCAATTCAACCAAGCCAGCAGTCAGTACCGCCACAGCGGCATCGTGTGGGGCTATCCAAGTTGCGCCCGGCTTAACTTCGGCAATGGCGGCATATTGGGCGTCTAACACTAATTGGTATAACAGTTTTTGCGGTTCGCTGAATTTACCGGAGACAGGAAAGGTGCGGGTAATATCAGCTGCGTAGTGGTCGCACTCTGCGCCAGCATCTATCAGCAATAAATCGCCGTTTTTTAATTTGCAGTTATTGTCGGTGTAATGCAGGGTGCAGGCGTTTTTTCCGGTGGCGACGATGGATGGATAAGCAACCGAGCGTAGACCATTTTTGGCAAAGTGATATACCAATTCGGCTTCCACTTGGTATTCGTACATCCCTGCCGCCGCCGTTTGCATGGCTTTAATATGGCCTTCGGCGGAAATTTCAGCGGCACGGCGCATCAATTTCAATTCCGTAGAGCTTTTAAACAAGCGCATTTCGTGTAAAACCCTATCCAAGCAAACCAACTCACTGGGCGCAGCCACGCCTGTTCTTGCTAGGCTACGGACGTGTTTGATCCAATTTTGCAGGCTGTGATCCAATTCGGCATCGTGTCCCATGGGATAAAACACCCGGTGCTTGTCTTCCAGCAAACCCGGCAAAATGTCGTCCAGATCATCAATTGGAAAGGCATGATCGGCATCGTAATGTTTGGTCGCGCCTTCCAAGCCCGCATGAGCACCTTCCCATAAGGCTTTTTTCTCATCGAATTCACGGCAGAACAGAATGTATTCGCCTTGCTCGCGCCCAGGGATAAAAACCGCCAAGGCATCTGGCTCGTTAAAGCCGGTCAGGTAATGGAAATCGCTATCTTGCCGGAATGGGAAATCGACATCGCGGTTGCGGGTTTGCATTTGCGCGCTCCCCAAAAGGGCGATATTGCCGATACCGATATGCCGCAGCAGTTGCTTACGGCGTTTTTTAAATTCACTTTGCTGCATAATTGCTTGTTTCCTTAGTGGATTTTGGGCGACGGTTGGCTGGCAAAATTGTCGCGCAGCAATAACACCGCCGCCTTCAAATATTCGGTGATTTCCATAAATGCTTGTTCGTTTTCTTCTGCGTCGGCAGCGTCATCAATATCTAATTTAGTGATTTCGACGACGTCTTTTAATATCTCCCGGGTATCTTCGCTATATCCCGCCACTAAATTAGCCGTGCCGACACCAAATAAAAAACCTTGGCACCAATCCCGTAATGCCGACACTCTATAATTTAACGGCTGTTCGTCATCTGGCAAAAACAAGGTGAAATCATAATCATCCTCTGCCAACAATTGCTGGGTTTGTGTAAACAGCCCTAGCAGTATTGGCGGATAGTTTTCCGAAGGCGTGTCGCCAAACAGCTCATCTAACCAGTAACTCGCTAAGGCCTTGCTGTTGACGCATAATATCCCTGTTGCCATACCGTGCGCTTCTGCGGCGGTAAGTTGCGGCTCAAGCTGTATAATCGCCGCATTAACTGTCTGATAAGCCATAATTTCCTGATAATATCGACTATCGCTAAAATAAAAATAGCGCTTATGCTACCATTTATCATCAGTAGGGATAACCCAATTCACCCGGAAAGTTCTAATTAACAATCCAACTTCTGCGCCCCCGATATGACCCAACCATCAAGCTACCAACCACCCGAATTGATTGACTTGGAAGATAAGCTGGAACGGCTTTTCTCGCGCTACCAAGCCATGAAAAATGAAAACTCGCTGCTTAAACGCCAACAACAAGAATTGCTTGAGGAAAAAAGCCAATTGCTAGAAAAAACCGAGTTGGCAAAAGCACGGATAGAAACACTGATTGAACGCTTAAAAGCGATGGAGCAAGGCTCATGAATGCAAAACAACATATTGTCGCCCTGACGATTATGGGCAAAGAATATCGGATCGTTTGTGAAGAAGATGAACAAGACGATTTGCTGATTTCCGCCCAACAGTTGGATGTACAAATGCGGAAGATGCGGGATTCTGGCAAAATTAACGGCCCTGATAGGATTGCGGTAATGGCGGCATTAAATCTGGCGCATGAGCTACAAATCCTAAAAAATCAAAACCTTGCCCTAAAACGTAGCTTGGGTGAATGCCTGACAGGCATCAGCGATAAAATAGAAACTATTTTGGAAAAAGCCTAAACAGGCTAAACTACGCCTCGGCATCTCCTGCCGGGTTTGACAATGCGCTGGGTGTTTCCTGAACCTGCATTACCCCCGGGAACTGATGTCAGACATGGTGTGCACGCCCGTTCTTCGGGAAGCCTGAATGTCTGACCGTGTTCCCACTTGAACCGTCGGTTCAAGGACGAAAGCGTGTATCGGCTATGGCGGGAGCTGCACCTCATTTGGGCGATATTGCCCAAAAACCACCTACCCAAAGATTCCCCCAGCTATTGCTAGCCCTCTTCTAACACTTCTCTAGCAACGCGTAATAAAAGCCATCCATCCCATTTTCGCCAGGCAATATTTGTCGTCCAAAAGGTCGCTGCTGTCCCCATTGTGCATTTATTGGCAAATGAATGGCATCGGCATGGCTAATTAAAAACTTATCGATTTGCAGCTCGTTTTCTTGTTTCAACACCGAACAGGTGGCGTATAGCAGGCGTCCGCCAGTTGCCAATAACGGCCAGATCGCCGCCACTATGGCTTGTTGCAGATTTGCCAAGGCCTCGATGTCATCGGGTTTACGCAGCACTTTTATGTCGGGATGGCGACGGATGACGCCAGTGGCGGAACAGGGTACGTCTAAGAGAATACGGTCGAATAACTGCCCATCCCACCACGATTCCGGTTTGCTGGCATCACCAACTAATTGCGTAGCGATTAATCTTAAACGTTGCAGATTATCGCCAACTCGTTGCAATCTTTGGGCATCAATATCAACCGCTAGCAGCTCTTGCAGTTGCGGTTGAGATTCCAAAATGTGCGCGGTTTTGCCGCCAGGTGCAGCGCAAACATCCAACACCCGCTGTCCTGGGGCAAGCGATAACAATCCAGCGGCTAATTGGGCGGCGCTGTCCTGTACGGATACCCAGCCTTCGGCAAATTGCGGCAAGGCTTCCACATTTACGGGCTTATCTAGCTGGATAGCGGACGGGCAAAAAACTATGTCGCTGGCATCTATGCCTTCAACAGCTAATAGTCGGAGATATTCGTCCCGGTTGGTTTTTGCGGCATTAATCCGCAAGGTCATCGGTGGTTGCTGGTTATTGGCAGCCAAAATTGCTGCCGCTTGCTCAGGCCACTGCTGTTGGAGTTGCTTGATTAACCAATTTGGATGGCTGGTGGAGGCGCTGGCTTGTTGATCTGCCAATTGCTCTAAGGCTTGCTGTTCGCGGAGATAGCGCCGCAACAAAGCATTTAATAATGGTTTTGCCCAGGCTTTTTTCTGTGCGGAGACCGTTTCCGAGACGGCGGCGTGCGGTTTTACCCGCATAAAAGCTAGCTGATAGAGGCCAACTAATGCCAAGGCTTTTACATCGGGATCTTTTAGAGGTTTTTCCAGCAATTGCGCCAAGATAAAATCCAAGCGGTGAAAGTAGCGCATCACGCCATAACATAGGGCTTGGATAAACGCGCGGTCTTTACCCGCGTCCATTGGCTGTAGGGCGGCATCTAAAGCAGCGGTTAACGACAGGCCATTTTGCAAGACATTGACGAGGACACGCGCAGCAACTAATCGCGTATTCAAGCGAATATCACTCCATCTAGCGGATGGGCATTGATAAATGCTTGTACTGGCATACGCTTGCCGCCGGGTAATTGCACTTCTTTAAGGCGCAGTAAGCCATAGCCAGTAATAACATCCAATTGTTTGGCGTGAGCGATTACCGTGCCTGGCGCACCTTGATATTCAGCGTCAGCCGCTATCGCTTCGGCTTGCCAAATGCGTAAGATTTGTCCGTTGTACAGGGTTTGCGCCACAGGCCAAGGATTTAAGCCCCGCACTTTGCGGCACAGAACCTCGGCAGGTTGTTGCCAATCTATGCCCGCTTCAGCTTTATCGAGCTTTTCTGCATAAGTCACTAGGCTTTCATCTTGGATTTCGGGTTGCAATTCGCCCTGCCCTAATTGCGCCAACACTTTCTCCAAACCTACCGCACCTAAAGCCGCCAAAGCATCGTGGACATCACTGGCAGTATCGGTAGCAGCAATTGGATAATATTCTTTATGCAACATATCGCCAGCATCTAATTTGAGGGCAATCTGCATGATAGTCACGCCTGTTTGTGCATCGCCCGCGATGATGGATCGCTGGATAGGCGCTGCACCGCGCCAGCGAGGCAATATTGAACCGTGGACATTGATACAGCCATAAGGGGTTGCATCTAATACCGCTTGCGGCAAAATCATGCCAAATGCCACCACCACCATTAAGTCGGCTTGAAAGCTTTGCAGCGCCTGCAAAGCGGCTTCTGTTTTTAAATTGGCAGGCTGCAATACCGGAATGCCTGCTTGCAAGGCCAATTGCTTGACCGGACTAGGCTGTAAATGCCTGCCCCGACCTGCGGGCCGGTCTGGCTGGGTATAGACAGCGCACACCTCATGATCTGAGTCCAGTAACATCTGTAAGCTGGGTAAAGCAAATTCCGGTGTTCCTGCAAAAATAATTCTCATGTATTGCTTCTTTCTTGGCGATGGATTTTCTCCAACTTAGATTTAATGCGTTGGCGTTTCAGCGGCGACAGGTAATCGACAAACAGCTTGCCATCCAAATGGTCTATTTCGTGCTGCACACAAACCGCTAGCAATTCGGTGGCTTCAAACTCAAATGGTTTGCCATCTTTACCAAGGGCTTTTACCCGCACATGCTCGGCGCGTTTGACGGTTTCATAAAAGCTAGGCACAGACAAACAGCCTTCTTCTGATTCCTTTACACCGTCTTTAGCGATGATTTCTGGATTAATCAAAAACATCGGCGCAGTTTTGTCTTCGCTGACATCGATAACAATCACCCGTTTTTGCACGTTCACTTGGGTAGCCGCTAAGCCAACGCCTTTTGACTCATACATGGTTTCCAGCATATCCTCTAACAGCTTTTTAATTTTTTCATCGACAGATACTACATCGGTGGCTTTTTTTCGTAGCCGTTCATCCGGAAATTCAAGAATAGTTAGAATACTCAACAAACTCTCCACTATAATAATAAGGTACTGGAATTCTATATGAATTCACCTTAACTTTGAATTCAAACAGACTAAAAATCCCACTTAGGAATCGCTATGGCTTTTAGAAAATTCTCAGGTTTGCTACTTACCGTGTTGTTTAGCTCTGCGCTGTGGGCTGAAACGCTGCAAGTCAATCCCTCCCATCCAGACCAGTATACGGTTGTTGAAGGCGATACCCTTTGGGATATTTCCGGTAAATTCTTAAACCATCCATGGCAATGGCCTCAAATCTGGCAATCTAACAAGCAAATTGCCAACCCTAACTTGATCTACCCTGGTGATACCATTTATTTCTCAATGGTCAATGGTGTGCCACAGCTGAGCTTATCAAGAGGCGAAAGCAGTTTTGATTCCACTAAACGTGGCCCATGCGTACTACAGGAAAAAGACTACATCAACGGACGCACAGAATTCCGGACTTCCGACGATGGCAAGCTGCTGCCTTGTATCCGTGAAGTGCCGCTTAAACAAGCCATTGAGCTGGTTCCTTCCGAACAAATCCGAGCCTTTCTGTCTTCACCCAAAGTCGTCAATGCCAACGACATTAGCAATTCTGCTTATGTTATCAGCGCAGCAGGTGAGCATTTAGTTTCCACCGTAGGTGATCGCGTCTATGCACGGCCTTCGTTTCCGGCAACGCCCACTAAATACACCATTTACCGCCCCGGCATGGCTTACACTCGCCCAGAAACCAAAGAAGTTTTAGGTTATGAAGCCGCCTATGTCGCCGATGTCACTTTGGAAGCACCTGGCGATCCGGCAACGTTAGTCGTCAACAAGTCCAACGGTGAAATCCGTAAAGGCGACCGCTTAATGAAAAATAGCGATGAAGAAATTACCTTGAATTATTTCCCCAGACCGCCTGAAAAGAAACTGACTTCATCCATCATCAGCGTACTTGGCGGCGTTTCCCAAATAGGTAAATTTGACGTCGTCGTCATAGACAGAGGCCGTAAAGATGGTTTATTGCCAGGCCATCAAATGGAAATCTATCGGCGCGGTAAAATTATCGTTGATACGCTTAGCAAAGTTAAAAATGACACGGTCAAATTGCCCGATGAACATGCTGGCACATTGATGATATTTCGCCCTTTTGAACAGGTAAGTTACGCGCTGGTCATGAAAGCCACCCAAGCTATCCATGTTCTCGACAAAGTACAAACCCCCTGAACGGAAACCTCGCGGCCCAAGATAACCCTCTAAAATACTGGCTTGCGCTGTTGCGTACGCCAGGTGTGGGATGCCGTACATTCCTTGGCTTATTGGCTAGCCACACCCCAGAACAAATTTTTCAAGCATCCTCAGATACCTTAGTTAAATTAGGCCTAAAAAACACCAGCATCCAAGCGATAAAAAATCCCGATTGGATGCTCATCGACAGTGATTTACTCTGGTTGGCAGAAACCGACAATTACGCCTTAACCATTACCGACCCAACCTATCCATCGCAATTAAAAGAAATTGCTGACCCACCACCCATACTTTTTGTCCGTGGCGACCCATCGTTACTGTCCATGCCACAAATTGCCATTGTTGGCAGCCGTAATCCATCAACATCAGGCTTAGAAACCGCTTTTAGCTTTGCCAAAAGCTTGAGTACTTCCGGCTTTGTTATCACCAGTGGCTTAGCGCTAGGCATAGACGCCGCCAGCCATCGCGGTGCTTTACAAGGTGGCGGCTATACTATCGCTGTCGCAGGCACAGGTTTAGATCGGGTATATCCGGCAAAACACAAAGACTTAGCCACCGCCATCGTCAAAACCGGGGCTATGATTTCAGAATTTCCGCCCGGCACCACCGCCAAAGCCAACCATTTTCCCAGACGCAACCGCATCATCAGCGGCATGTGCTTAGGCTTGTTGGTCGTGGAAGCCGCCAAACAAAGCGGCTCTTTAATCACCGCCAGAATGGCTTTGGAACAAAACCGCGAAGTTTTTGCCATACCCGGCTCAATCCATAACCCATTAGCTCGCGGCTGCAACGCACTGATCCGTGAAGGTGCAAAATTAGTAGAAACCACTCAGCATATTTTTGAAGAATTAAATGTTTATATTCAAGAAGATGAGGATTTCACAGAAAAAAATCCAGAAACAACACTTGACCTAGAGCAGCAAACATTATTGAATCTGGTCATGTTTAGCCCAACATCCATTGACGACTTGGTAACCCAAACTGGTTACCCCATTGAAGTGATTGCTTCAACGCTACTGATTTTAGAGCTGCAAGGTTACCTAGAAGCAACCCCTGGCGGTTGCTATACCCGAATTAGATAAATATGAAACCGCCCATGAAAGAAAATATATTTGATGTTCTGATGTACTTGTTCGAAAACTATATGGAAGATGAAATTGAAATGCTTCCAGATAGTGACATCATCAAAACCGAGCTAGAAGAAGCCGGATTCGAACAAATTGAAGTCAACAAAGCTTTTGTTTGGTTAGAATCATTAAGTTTGCAGGGTAGCATAAAACCTACCGTCACCAAAGCTTTCCGAATTTTTTGCACGGAAGAGCAGGCAAAACTGGATTTGGATTGCCGCAATTTGCTTATGTATCTTGAACATATCGGCATACTCAATGCCCGTAACCGCGAAATCGTCATTGACCGTGCGATGGCATTGGAACATGAAGAAATTTCGCTGGAAAAATTAAAGTGGATCGTATTGATGATCCTGCTGAGCCAACCCGATGAAGAACTGGCTTTTTCAAGAATGGAAGATATAGTCTACGATCTCGTACCGACTTATTTACATTAAAAAGCCACAAGGTTCAGGGGACAGCAAACGCCCTCATCGCCCGCCCCATCCTGTGTACACCCTGAACTTTGATCTTGGATTAATACCGTATAAATGAGCAAAAATCTTGTTATTGTAGAATCACCCGCGAAAGCGAAGACCATAGAAAAGTATCTGGGCAAAGACTTCCAAGTACTGGCTTCTTATGGACACGTGCGCGACCTGATTCCCAAAGAAGGCGCCGTCGATCCAGAACATGACTTCGCCATGAAATACGAAATGATAGAACGTAACCAAAAACACGTTCTTGCCATCACCAAGGCGTTAAAAACCGCCGACACCCTCTATCTCGCAACCGACCCTGACCGCGAAGGTGAAGCCATCTCTTGGCATTTACACGAGTTATTACAGGAAAAAAAGCAGTTAAAAAACAAAACAGTACACCGCGTGGTTTTTCATGAAATCACCAAGAAAGCCGTCACCGAAGCCATCGCCCACCCAGAGCAACTGGCAATCAACCTGATTAACGCCCAACAAGCCCGCCGCGCCTTGGATTATCTGGTTGGTTTTAAACTATCGCCGTTGTTATGGAAAAAAATTCGCCGAGGCCTTTCTGCCGGGCGAGTGCAAAGCCCAGCTTTACGAATGATTGTCGAACGCGAACTGGAAATTGAAGCCTTTGTTTCGCGGGAATACTGGTCTATTGATGCCGCACTAGAAGCACACGAACAAGCATTTAAAGCCAAGCTGACGCAATTTAATGGTGAAAAATTAAGCCAATTTACTGTTGATAACCAAGGTCACGCAGAGCAAACCCGCAATGCCTTGTTGGATGCTGCTGATGGCCAATTGTTGGTCAGCAAACTAGAAAAAAAGCAACGCAAACGCAACCCAGCGCCACCGTTTATCACCTCAACTTTACAACAAGAAGCCTCCCGCAAACTTGGTTTTACCACCAAACGCACCATGATGGTTGCCCAGCAACTATACGAGGGCATCGACATAGGCGGTGAAACCCAAGGTTTGATTACTTATATGCGTACCGATTCGGTCACCTTATCGGTAGAAGCTGTGGCGGATATACGGGAGTTAATCGCCGAACAATACGGCAACAAAAACGTGCCGAAAGAGCCACGTTTATTCAAAACCAAATCTAAAAACGCCCAAGAAGCGCATGAAGCCATACGCCCAACTTCGGCACGGCTACTGCCTAACAAAATCAAAACCTACCTTAGCGACGAGCAATTTAAGCTTTATGATTTGATCTGGAAGCGGACAGTTGCCTGCCAAATGATCCATGCCACCATCAATATGGTCGCAGTTGACCTGACTTGCGCGGATGGCAAACATGTGTTCCGGGCAACGGGATCCACCATTGCCTCGCCTGGTTTTATGTCCGTGTATCTTGAAGGCAAAGACGACAGCTTAGAAGGCGACGATCAAGAAAGCCTGTTGCCGCCGATGGAAGAAGGTAGGCCTGTAAAGCTTAACGATATTATTGTCGCCCAACATTTTACTGAACCACCACCGCGTTATGGTGAGGCCAGTTTAGTTAAAGCACTGGAAGAACACGGCATTGGTCGCCCATCCACCTATGCGTCCATCATTTCCACGCTGCAAAACCGTGAATATGTCACCTTAGAAAACAAGCGTTTTTATCCTACCGACGTCGGTCGCATTGTTAATAAATTTCTTACCGAACATTTCACCAAATACGTCGATTACGATTTCACCGCCAACCTTGAAGATGAATTGGATGCGGTATCGCGCGGGGAAAAAGATTGGATTCCATTGATGCACGCCTTTTGGAAGCCATTCAATACCCTCATCCACGATAAAGAAGAAAGCGTACAACGCAAAGATGTCACCCAAGAAGCCATTGATGAAAAATGCCCAGACTGCGGCAATGCCTTATCGATACGCTTAGGCCGTAATGGACGTTTTATTGGCTGCACCCAATACCCTGAGTGTTCGTACACCCGTAATCTGGGTGGCGATGGCGACACCGCCGCTGAAGCGGAAGTGGTAGAAGGCCGGGTATGCCCAGTTTGTGAGTCGCCACTGACTATCAAAACCGGACGTTACGGCAAGTTTATTGGCTGTAGCGGTTATCCTAAATGCCGTCATATCGAACCCTTAGAAAAACCGTCCGATACTGGCGTTGAATGCCCGCAATGTAAAAAAGGCACCATCCTCAAACGCAAATCCAAAGGCGGCAAGATTTTTTATTCTTGCTCCGGTTATCCAAAATGCACTTACGCACTCTGGAATGCGCCGATAAAAGAAAGCTGCCCGGCTTGCAATTGGCCTATTTTGAGCGTTAAAGAGACCAAACGTCGTGGCGTAGAAAAAGTCTGCCCGCAACAAGATTGCAAATACGCCACACCTTATGAAGGCGACCCAGCGGATGTTAACGGCACTAAAACCGTCACACCAACGCCAGCTTAGCCAATAGTTTTCATCACACTGTTTTGGCCTAAATTGTTTAGGCCATCTCCCCAATACCTAGCACTTTGGAGTCCAAAACATGTTTTGGACTCCAAAAACTGTAATCTTCAATTATCACCAGTAACGCTTAATACAAATCCACCGGATCCACATCCAAAGACCAACGGACTTTTTTAGCCTGCTTCATGCTGGCGATTTGCACCAACATATCCTCCAACAAGCTATGTAACACAGGCCGTTGCCGCGCTTGAAACAACAATTGGTAACGAAATAATCCGGCACGCTTTGCCATCGGTGCAGGAATCGGCCCCAGTATTTGCACTTTTACATGCACCCGCAACAACTCCGCCAATTGCTGCAAAAAAACATAAACGACATCAGCATCATTGGCCTGCGCCCTCAATAAGGCCTGATAACTGTAGGGCGGCAACTGGGCATCCTTACGTTCAGCCAAAGCGATTTCGGCAAAGCGCTGATAGCCTTCTTGGATTAAGGTGGTCAGCAACGGATGGTCGGGCTTACGGGTTTGCATCAACACCTTGCCCAGCTTCTCCTCCCGCCCCGACCTGCCAGCAACCTGAACAACCAGTTGCGCCAGCTTTTCCGCCGCATGAAAATCCACGCTAAACAAGCCGCTATCGACATCCAAAATCGCCACCAAGGTGACATTGGCGAAATGATGGCCTTTCGCCAACATCTGCGTCCCTAAAATAATATCTGCCGCACCCGAATTAATTTGCGCCAGATAATTTTCCAGCGAGCCTTTACGCTGGGTGGAATCCCGATCTAAACGGATGATGGTTTTTCCGGTGAATAGCCGTGCCAAAACTTGCTCAACCCGCTCAGTACCCAAACCTAAAGCCGTCAATTGCCCATCTTGGCAAGCAGGACAGCGGCTAGGCAAGTTTTGTTCTGCCGCACAATGATGGCAACGTAATTGCCGTTGTTGTGCGTGTATGACTAAATTGGCATCGCAACGCGGGCAACGCGCCACCCAAGCGCAACTGTGGCAAATTAATGTTGGCGCAAAACCACGGCGGTTGAGGAATAACAGCACTTGTTCTTGTTTTTCTAAAGTTTGGCGAATTTCAGCCAAAAGCTGCTCAGACAAACCTTCCTGCATTTTTTTATTGCGAATATCCAATAACTGCAAACTGGGTGCAGAAGCATTGCCAGCCCGCTCCGGTAAATGCAACCACTGGTAACGTTGCTTTTGGACGTTATAAAGGCTTTCTAATGACGGCGTTGCCGAACCCAATAGCACCGGAATCCCCTGCAACTTACCGCGAACCACCGCAACATCCCGCGCCGAAAACCGGAAGCCTTCTTGTTGTTTAAAGGAGGCATCGTGTTCTTCGTCAAGAATGATTAAGCCTAAGTTTTTAAACGGGGTAAATAAGGCCGATCGCGTTCCCAGCATGATAGAACAAACGCCTTGCTGCATTTGCAACCACGCTTCCTGACGCTGGTTATCGGTCAAACGCGAATGGCTGACGCTGATAGCAACCGCAAAACGGCTAAAAAATCGCTCTTCTAATTGCGGTGTTAAAGTGATTTCCGGCACTAAAACCAGCACCTGCTGACCCCGCGCCAAGACTTCAGCGATAATCCGCATGTACACCTCGGTTTTACCGCTACCCGTCACCCCTTCCAATAAAAACACCTGAAATGTCGACAATCCCGCCACCACCGCAGTAATGGCCTGCTGCTGTTGGGCATTACAAGGCCAATCGGGTACGGCATTATGTACAGGCACTAACATTTCAGTAGGCTTTAGCTCCAACAACTGCTTGCTAAGCAATTGTTTTATAGTGGCTTTAGCATTGGCATCTTTTAAAGATAACGCCGTTTCTGGGGTGTTACCATGTGCCTTAAACCACACCAATAAAGCCATTTGCTTAGGCGCACGACGCAATGTTTCGCTATCAATTTGATAGCCCAAAGCTGTCAAACCATAAATTTTTTGCTGTTTCCGTTGGGCGATTTTTCCTTGGCGCAAACTTACCGGAAAAGCCGTAGCAATCACTTGGCCTAAAGGATGATGGTAATAATGGCTAGCCCAGTGTAATAACTGTAAATCTTGCGGCGAGAGCAGCGATTGCTGATCCAGTATTTGAATGGTGGCTTTTAATTTATCAACAGGCACATCGCTATGCTGGCTTATTGCCACTAAATAGCCGATTTTATGGCTATTGCCGAAAGGTACTTGCAAACGGCAACCTAGCTGTATGTGCTGATAATCAACACCTATTGGTGGTAAATAATCAAACAGTCGGTTTAAAGGCGATGGGATGGCAACTTTAAAAATACAGGTAGTTTCGTGGTGCAAGTTAACCATGATATTTGAATTATTTTCGATGTTTATCGGCTAAGTAACTGTGTTACCAGCACTATCCAAGTTACCCACAAATTCTGTGGATAACTCTGTGGACAACAACTACATAGCGGCACTTAGTTGCGGTTTTTATTGGCTTTTTGCTAGCTTGCCTAGATTTGACACTGATTAATTTAGCATTTAAATTTCAATATGTTATGAAAATAATCAGCTTTTTTAGCGATATGCTTTAAGTCTTTGATTAACTTTTTAGCACTGGGGACATTTGTGTATTACTTGAAAAAAGCAAGCGTTCTTTGACTTGAAGGCTTTGACAAGCTTCAGCCAATTACTTCAACAAGCAAATCTAAGTTTTTATTTTTCTCTTGTCGGTCAGCAACGGATTCTAAAATAAATGCTGAGAAAAATGACGACAGCTTAGCAAACTGTTCCGTGCCTTTCATTTTCTGGAAGGCATTGACAAACCAGTCTGAAGTAATGAAATTGAAGGTCAACGTTTTATTTACCGCCAACGGGGCAACTGGCGAGCCATCCATAATCTCTTCGAAATAACGCTCAATCAATCGTGGCCCAAAATCGTAATAACTTGAATACACCATCAAGTCATAGCTGGCAACAACCGTATCTTGGCCAAATTGCGCCAAAATTTGTTGTTCAAGCATTTCATTTGTTGGCGGGCTGCCCAATGTCATCGGTTGCAATCCCCCCACTCCTTCGGATTTTTCTAATTGAAATGAATCTTTATACGGCACACCCGCCATGTCCAATGCCAAAGCGTCCATAAATTCAGACGCCAAATCCTTATCCATGTTAATCAAATCACCTTGGATTGCCTTATAGATATCTTCAGCTTTAAGGCTAATATTCATAAATTTAAGTTTTTCAGGAATAGGGATTGATTGCCTTCGGTATCCGCCCAGCCATAAACCATGGCCTAGTATGGCATGAGGAGAAACTACAGAAAAATAAGCCAACCCTTGTTCCTTAAAAGCATTGATTGACATGCCAATATTGGCATAAAAATCGATGCCTGCTTGAGATGAAATGGCAAAAGAATCCCCAGTCCCATAGCCTCCACCACCAATATCACTAAATCCTTCAAATCCTTCACCGGCTTGGTTCGCCCAAATGATTTTTTGGGTATTGCACATGTCGGCAATTAGCAACCAATCAAGTTCATATTCCAAATTGAATACCACATCAGGGCGCGCCCGGATAACCAAATCGTACTGTTTACCTGATTTAGCTACCAACTGGTTACAGGCATGTATTTTGTAAAACATTTTATCCCGGTTGGATAACGCCGAAAACGTTAAGGTAACATCGTCTTCTATTTCTACGCGCTCAGCTTTATAAAATGACTGCAACTGCCCCTTATTTATGGCAGCATTGTTTTCTTGTAGCAGTGAAAAAACCGAAGGCAACAGCTGCTTGATTTGCTCATAGGAATAATTTTTTATGAGGAACAGTCGCTGATACGCGGCCAAAAAATGACCACTAAAAACCCTGTCCGCGTGATTACTATTCCATGGCTCTTTAAATCCTACATCTTGCCAAGTATGGACATAAATATCGGGTTGCAACGGATCAATAAAGGCTTTTTTCAGGCTTTGGTAGCCCTCACGATAACCGCGTAATTGCCCGGAAATGCACAAGGCCACTTTTAATTTTTTAAGCTTGGCATAGGGCAGGAGATTAGGCTTATAAATCAGTTTCAGTTGCTCATCTACCGCCTTTACCGCATCTTTAACCTCTACATCTATTTTTAATTTATCCAATTGCTCAAGCGACAACAATTTTTTTTGCAACAAATGCACTAAAATATTTTGGCTCAATATGTGTTTTGAGGTCTTTTGATAAAATGGGCAGATGGAAACTTCAATCATAACAATCAAACAACTAGTCAGCGAAGCCCAATGTTATGCCACTATCCGGCAGCTACGTTGGGCAGGC
>Ga0247843_1002384_pt1 | contig 34310 bp, 29 predicted proteins | sample LaCruzMarch2017__FD_192420 | JGI IMG/M metagenome (GOLD analysis project Ga0247843, IMG submission 192420) | Freshwater microbial communities from meromictic Lake La Cruz, Castile-La Mancha, Spain - LaCruzMarch2017_8m | ecosystem: Environmental > Aquatic > Freshwater > Lake | place: Spain... | reverse complement strand
TGGTACTGTTCGTCGCCACCTGTTCGCCGCTGTCGGTGAGATTACCGTCATTGTCCCAGTCCATCCACACATTCAGGTAGGCCGTTGAGCCACGGGTGTTGGTCACGCTCACCGTCACGGATCCCGCCTGCCCCTGGGTGAGCGTGCTGAATGTCACACCGTCCTCGTCATCAGTGCCAAACGCATCATCTCCAGATGCCAGCGTGTCGGTGACGGGTGTGGCCTCGGCATCGGTGGCGGCGCTGCCGATTTTCAGCAAACCGTTCGCCGTGCTGGTGGCGCTGCCAAAGAGAACATAATCACCAAAGTCAGTTGTTGGTGCGGCGATGTTCACGGAATAACTGCGCGTGACGAGGCAGCCGTTTGCATCCGTGGCACCAACCGTGAATGTGGAGCTGGCAACTGCCGTGGGCGTGCCGCTGATCGTGCCGCTAGAGGCATTGAGCGACAGACCGGCGGGCAGGCTGCCGCTTGTCACTGCATGCACATACGGTGCCGTGCCGCCGGAGGCTGTGAGTGTCTCCGTATATGCCAAACCCAGCACACCATTCGCCAGCGTGGAGGGGGACAAACTGATAAGCGGGCAGACCTTCAACGTCACCACCTGTGTCGTCTGGCAGCCGTTCACATCCGTGGCACGCAACGTCACGCTGACACCGGTGCTATTCGCTGTAGTAGGCGTGCCGCTGAGGATGCCCGTCGAACCGCCCAGAGACAAACCTGCTGGCAGTGGGCCGCTGGCCAGCGTCCAGGTGTAGGGCGCGCTGCCACCGCTGGCGGTGATGACCTGGCTGTACGCCATGCCCACCGTGGCCGTGGCGGGCGATGCTGGAGCGATAGTGATGACCGGGCAGACGGGTGTGACCGTGTAGCTGCGGGTGCCAGGGCAGCCATTGGCATCCACCGCACGGATGATGAATGAGACAGCCGCCGTGCTGGTGGGCGTGCCGGTAATCGCACCCGTGGCTGCGGACAGCGAAAGACCAGCGGGCAATGCACCACTGCTAACACTGTAGGAATAGGGTGCCGCGCCGCCGCTGGCGCTGACGACCTGACTGTAGGCGACGCCGAGAGTGCCATTGGGCAGGCTGCTGGGACTGAGAGTGACCACCGGGCAGACCTTTACTGTGAAAACACGCATGCCGGTGCAGCCAAAGGCATCTGTGACTGTGACCGTGATGCTGACACCCGCGCCGTTGCTACTGGTCGGCGTGCCACTGATCACCCCCGTGCCTGCATTCAAGGTCAGCCCTATGGGCAAAGTCCCCGAGCTGATGCTGAACGCGAGCGGCGCGGTGCCGCCTGTCGCTGTCAATGTCTGCGAGTAGGCTACCCCCTGCGTGGCATCCGCAAGAGTCGCGGGCGATATTGTGATGGCCGGGCAGGTCACCGTGACCGTGTAGCTGCGGGTGCCGGGGCAGCCGTTCGCATCCACGGCACGCAGTGTGAAGGAAAACGACCCCGCTGCCGATGGCACGCCGCTGAGCACTCCGGTGCTGCTGTTTAAAGCAAGGCCGCTGGGGAGTGTGCCGCTGCTGACACTATGGACATAGGGAGACACTCCGCCGCTGGCGGTGACAGTCTGGCTGTAAGCCATGCCCACCGTGCCTGCCGCCAGTGAGGCGGGACTGAGTGCGACGACGGGGCAGATCTTCAACGTGTAGGAACGCATGCCGGAGCAGGCATTCGCATCCGTGGCGCGCACGGTGATGCTGATGCCAGCTCCATTGCCCGCAATCGGCGTGCCGCTGATGACACCCGTTGTGGCATTCAAAGCCAGCCCCGCAGGCAGCGTGCCCGCGCTTATGGCAAAGGTGTAGGGCGCGGTGCCACCGCTAGCGTTGAGAGTCTGCGAATAGACCGCGCCGGAAGTGCCTTCCGCCAGACTCGCTGTGGACAAAGTGATCACTGGGCAGACAGGAGTAACTGTGTAAGCGCGCGTGCCCAGGCAGCCCACCGCATCCACCGCGCGCACTGTGAAACTGGTCGCCGCGCTGCTCACCGGCGTGCCGCTGATGACACCTGTGCCCGCATTCAGCGACAGTCCCGCAGGCAGAGCACCGCTGCTGATGCTGAAACTGTAAGGCGACACGCCGCCGCTGATCGTCACCGTCTGGCTGTAGGCCGCGCCCACCGTGCCATTGCTCAGCGTCGCCGGACTCACAGTGTGCGCGGGGCACTGCTGCTGGATCAGCAGGGAGTCGTCAAAGCCCGACGGGTTATCCCCATACACGCCCAATGTTAGGCCGTCGGCGGAGATGCCGTCGCCGCCGTTGTGGATGGTCCACGCCAAATAGGCCGGATCGAGCGACACATGCCCGTCGGTGGAAAGCTGGTTCGCGATGGTCGTGTAAGGCGTGGCGGCATTCAGCCACATCACGGCAAAGCCTCCGCTTGAGTCCGCCGTATAAACCGTGCCTAGCGCGCGTCCCGTATCGCTGACCGCGCCGATTTGTGCGCCCAGCACATCCTGCGCAGTCACCAGTGGCAGGTTTGCCCGGGTGCCCGTCTGCGTGTCATAAATGAAGGGCACTGGAATGCGGTTCACCTTTTCCGCCGTGCCCACATAGCGCCCGTCAGGACTGACCTTTCCTCCCAGCAGCCTGCCAAAGGAGGCCACTGTCGTGCCCCAGCCGCCCGCAATGCTGCCGCGCAAAATCTTTCCATTGCCCGTGCTGTCCACCACCAGCAGCACCGTCCCGTCTGCTGAGGCGTCCAGCACCTCGCGCACACCGCTGATCGCCGTCCAGGTACGCGTGCTCAGGTTCCAGAAGCCGCCCTGAAGCCCCGTGCTGCCATTCGTGCCGTCTGGGTCCACGGTGCCAAAGGCATGGGTGCTACCCGCCGTGATCGCGCTGGGCACCGCCGAGATGCTGGTGCTGGCGTCAAAGGGTGTCAGCAGACGCACCACCGTCCCGGCGCTGCGATCATAGAACCATGCGATCACATTCACCCGCGTCCCCGTCGTCCACTTCTCATGCCCGACGACATCGCCCTCATCATTCACATCATTGCTCAGCCCGTAGGGATGCGAGCTGGTGACCTTCGCTATGTCTGTGACCACTGGGCTGCCCGTAGTCATCACAAAAGCGCGCGTCGAGGAGCCAACACGCAGACCACCAACATATTGCCCGTTAGGCGACATACAAAAGAGGCTCTGCGACTGATTGAAGCCCTGGCCGCCCAGCACATCCCTGCCGACGCGGGTTACCCTATAGCGGGTGCCCATTGTCTGCGCCTGCGCAAAGCTGAGACTCAGGGCTGTCAATATCACTGCCACCAGCCCCCGTGTCAGAGCACAGGAGACTAATGCATAGGTCGAGTGCGGCGCATTTCGCGCCTGCGCACCGCCTGACCGTGACCTACAGAAATAGCCCATTTGATGTTTGATACACTCATTTTATCCAGAGTTAATATAATTTCAATAATTTTTGGCTTATGATTAACACCCTTGAAATATCCTTCCCTCCCCTTCACTTACCTCTGCTCAAATTCGAGAGACTCACTGTGCCGCACTTCCATTCTTTCACTTTTTCAATCCATCAGCCCGCCGGATAGTCCAATCCCTCCATGCCCGCGCCCACAGCTCCCCTGCTTGATAAGAACAAGGAACCCAACTCCGGCCCGATGCCCGCAACCGCCGTGCATCCAGTGACATCCGCCGAAAAGCAGGCCGAACAAATCTTCAGCGCCCAGCTCGTGGATCGCACGCTCCTGCGCGGGCCGAACCGCCGGTTCAAGGAACTGTCCCTCATCCTCAGCGTGGCTCGGGATTTCCTGCGCGGCTTCCGCGCGCTGCACTTCGTGGGGCCGTGCATCACCGTCTTCGGCTCCGCGCGTTTTGACGAAGGCCACCCCTACTACAAACTGGCCCGGCAGATGGGCGCAGCCATCGCGGAGATGGGCTTCACCGTCATGACCGGCGGCGGCCCCGGCATCATGGAGGCCGCAAACCGCGGCGCAAAGGATGCAGGTGGACGTAGCGTGGGCTGCAACATCGAACTGCCCTTTGAGCAGAAACACAATCCCTGGCTCGACCGCTGGGTGACGCTGCATTACTTCTTCGTCCGCAAGGTGCTGCTGACCAAGTACAGCTATGGCATCGTCATCATGCCCGGTGGATTTGGTACGCTTGATGAGATGTTCGAGATACTCACCCTCATTCAAACGAAAAAAGTGCGGAATTTCCCTATCGTGGTCATGGGCACCGAGTTCTGGGCGGAGATGCGTCAGCTCATTGACCACATGGTGAAAGGCAGCACCATCAGCCCAGAGGACATTAACCTCATCTGCTGGACCGACTCCGTGAACGAGGCAATCGCTCATCTCCAAGAGCGCGCCGTGAAGCAATTCGACCTGATCCGTGAAGAACTGCCACACAGCAGCACCTGGCTGGGGGAGCACCAGCTCTGAACTTGCGAAAATCCTCCCCACACTTGAAACCATCCTCCCAGTGTCGGCGCATATCCCCATAATTTTCGTGCAAACTACGGCCCCCATATTGCGCCCACTGAATCCTCCCCTAGATTGACTGCCCCCTTCCCACACATGGCCGATCACATCCTCAAACTCTCCACAGGACTGACCCTCGGTTACGCGGAGCATGGTGATCCCAACGGTGTCCCCTGTTTTTATTTTCACGGTTGGCCCAGCGCCCGCGTGCAGGGCGTGCTGATGGATGAGGTGGGAAAAAAACACGGCCTCCGCATCATTTCACCTGACCGCCCCGGCATCGGACTCTCCGATTTCCAGCCAAAGCGCACGCTGCTCGACTGGCCCAGCACCCTGCAGGAGCTGGCCGCACATGTCGGCGCGGAGAAGTTCCACCTCCTCGGCTGGTCCGGTGGCGGTCCCTATGTGCTCGTTACCGCGCTGAAGATGCCCGAGCGGGTGCTGAGCGCCAGCGTCATCTGCGGCGCGCCACCGCTGAGCTTCTTGGGCTATCAGCACATGTTCTGGGTCTATCGAATGATGATTCAACTCCGCCACACCTTCCCCCCGCTCCTGCAAGGCGTCCTGTATCTCGGCCGCTATATGGCAAATAGTGATCCGCAAAAAGCGCCGCAGAGCTTGTTACTGCGGATGCTGGGAAAAGCTGACCGTGAGGTTCTCGCCCGGCCAGAGATTTTCTCCGCTGTCCGGCAAGGAATGCTAGAGTCCCTCCGACGCGGCCCAAAAATGGTCATAGCCGATGCAGACATCTACCTCTCCGAGTGGGGATTTGAAGTTAGCTCCGTCAGACCACTCATCCACTTCTGGCACGGCAGGCAGGACCGCAACATCGCCTGGCAATACAGCGAGCAACTCGCCGCCATCATGCCGCACACCACTACGCACTGGTTTGATGACGAAGGTCACTACTCTCTCCCCGTCAACCACGCTGATGCCATCCTGGGCCATGCCCTTGGCAATTCCTAACATATGGTGGAGCCAAGGGGATTCGAACCCCTGACCTTCTCATTGCGAACGAGACGCTCTACCAACTGAGCTATAGCCCCATAATATTTCCGGGGCTTTACATCCAGTTGCCAAGGTCTTCAAACTGAATCCTCACTCCCGATATTCTCGGAACTTCCAGAAATCTAGAGCACCTCGATCCCTCAGAGCATCAGCCCCAACAGTATCTCCCGGATCTGTGCGCGCCATTTGGCGAGGTAGGCTAGGCGGGCCTGGGTGGCCTGCACCTCCGCCCAGACGGCTGGGTCTGCGGTGGCGATGCGCTCGTCATAGAAGGACAGGCTATTCGCCAGACTCTGCCACTGAGCTTCGATCTGCGCATTGAGCGCCTCCAGCGCCTCGCGCAGGCGCATTTCCTCGCCTGCAAGCAGGGCTTTGGCGAGGGCGGTGGTGGCCTGCTTCTTTTTCAGGAAGACGGCACCGTGCTGGAGGAGGGGGCCGAGCTTTTCAAAGAGTGACATCGTCCCGGCATCCAAGGGCACGGCACGCCATGGGGTGCTCGAATGCTTCTCCAACAGGTGCTTTAGACGGGTCACGGGGGACTTCAGGGTCTCCAGCGCGGTGTTCAGGTCGGTGGTGAGGGCGCTGTTGCCGCCGGGCTGGTCGGGGTGCGCGGCGCGGGTGGCGGCGATGTAGGCGGAGTGCAGCGTTTCTTCATCCAGGGCCGCGCGCGGTGGCAGGCCGAGGAGGGTAAAGCAACTGCTCATAACTGGTTAGGCGGCAAAACTCTCGCCGCAGGAGCAGGTGACGACGGCGTTGGGGTTGGTCACCTTGAAGCCGCCCTGCTGGAGGTCGTCGCTGTAGTCCAGCTCGGAGCCGCTGACAAAGAGGGCGCTCTTGGGGTCAATGACCACGCGCACCGCGCCGGAGGTGACCATGATGTCGCGGTTGGCGGGGCCGTCCACGAGGTCCATTTTGTATTGCAGGCCTGAGCAGCCGCCGCCGACGACGGCGACACGCAGGGCACCATTGTCCGCACGGCCCTGCTTTGCCAGTAGGCTAGTGAGCTTGCGGGAGGCGTTGGGCAGCACCTTGATAAGCTTTTCATTGCCGATCTTGTAGCTGGGCGCGGGGGCTGTCATGAAGATGGGTTACGGCTGCGGGCGGCATCAGGCGACCTGGCGTGTCTGCCATTCATCAAAGGCGGCCTTCGGGGTGTTGAAGACAGCGCCGCAGCGAGGGCAGGTCAGGGTGGCGACGCCGTCCTCGAAGATGTAGTCCAGGTCATCGGCGGTGAGGCGGCTGAGCATGGGAAAGAGCCGGTCGGCGGTGCAGCCGCAGTCGAAGACGTAGCCGCGTGTCTCCAGCAGGGTCAGATGCTCGGTTTTGTCGAGGCCGGGGATGTCGGCGTCAGTGAGGTCGCGCAGCCAGTCCGCGTCGGCATCCGGCTCGGCAGAAATCTGAACGAAGTCCTCCTCAGGCATGCGGAAGATGCGGGTGGGGCGCTGCTCGCTCTGTGTGTAAAAGGTCTCGACAGCGGCGAGGATGTCCGTGCCTGCGAACTCGATCATGCTTTGGCGCGGCTGCATGTGCGGGCGGGTAGTCTGGGCGATGAAGAGGGACTTGCCACTGTCCCTCACATCATCGGTGAAGATGCGCCCGGTGACGCGGCCCGGGCGGCTGGTGCCGGTGACAAAAAGGTTTAGCAGCGGGTCGTTGAGGCTGATGGTCCACGCGCAGCCCTCGTCCTGCGGGCGTGAGCACAGGTGCAGGGCTGCGGCGGCGAGCGCGTCCTTGAGCATCTGGTCCAGGCGATCCGGGAGCTTCATGCTGTGCTGCATGAGGTGCAGGTAATAGTCCATGTACAGCGGGCTTAACTGACTCCGCACCAGCAGACAGTTCCGCCGCCGGACATAGTAGGAGCGGACTTCGGCGACGGAAAGGTCAGGGCTGAGCATCTGGGACACTGCGGGGGAAGATAAAAGGGGTAAGGGAAAAGGGGGGCGGTGAGTTGGGGAGGAGTGTGGTCGCTTTGGTGGCCTGTATTCTGCCACTTTTCTCTTTCCCCTTATCCCTTTCCTCCCTCAATGTGAATTCAGAGCGGCTTGATGTAGAGGTCTTTGAAATAGACCACGCTCTTGGGATCATGGCCCTGAATTGCCATCGTGCCAGAGCTGAGCTTGCGGCCAGGCATGTTCTTGAGCGCAGTGGCGGGATCCCAGCCTTCAGGTTCGGTCCAGTCGGTGGTAACCTGGCCGTTGATGCTGATGGTGATGTGCTTTCCCTCAACCTTAATGCTGTAGTCGAACCACTCGCCATCGGCCACAGGTGCCTTGTCCAGCACATCCTTCACGGCATAGAGGCCACCGGTCTTTTTGGGGTCTTTGTGCTCCGTACTGTTGACCTGGCACTCGTAACCTTTTTCAGGCCAGCCTTTTTCCTGGTATTCAGTGTGGATGTAGATGCCGGAGTTCGAGCCGGGCATGTGCTTCACCTTCGCCTTAAACTCGAAGCTGGTGAACTTGGCCTTCCCATCGGCACCGACATAGAACAGGTGCGCACGGCCATCGCTGACCTTGAGCGCCCCGTCCTCCACGGTGAAGCAGCCAGGCTTTTCCTCGTTGGACTTCCAGCTAGAGAGGTCTTTGCCGTTGAACATGGAGGTCCAGCCATCGGTGGTGTCGGCGGCAGGTGCGGCGGCTGTGATAAAGCAGGCCGCCAGGGTGATGAAGTGGTTGAGTTTCATAGAGACTGCGCATTTACAGTGGCAGGCACGCCTTGTCCAGCGCCCGGCTGTGGGACCGAGGCGAAGCGGAAACTGCAAACGCTACTGCAAATGCCGCAGCATCCATCCGGCAATGGTCGCGTAGATGGGGAAGTCGGTGATGAGCACGTTGTCATGCCCTGCCCCAGGCACCTCCACCCATTGCTTTTCCAGACTGGCGGGCAGTGCGGCGAACAGACGCCGCCCGGACTCAATGGGGATCACCTGGTCCGACGTGCCGTGGGCCATCAGTGTGGGCATCGTCACGTCGGCGGCTGCCTGGTCGGAGCGCAGGGTGGCCAGGGGATGCCCGCTTTTCCACTGATACACGCGACCCGCGCCGAGGCACCACAGGCCGCCGACACGATCAGAGACGTTTTTCTCAATGGCCGACTCCAGCGTGTCAAAGCTGCTCACGATCACCAGCGCCTTCCAGACGACGACGCCGGAGGCCGCCCGCATCGCCACGGCGCCGCCCATGGACATGCCCATGAGTCCGGCGGGCGCGGGCGGGAAGCTGAACTTTTGCGCAGCCTCGGCCAGCGCTCTGGCGGGAATCAGGCTTTCATTGATCCCGTAGGTGGCCAGCGTGCCGGGGTGGTCCCCGTGCGCAGGCATGTCCGGCAGTAGGCAGCGAAAGCCCGCCGCGCAGAGCCGCTCCGCGATGATGAGGTAGTCCTCCTTCCGCCCCTTGCGTCCATGCACCAGCACCAGCGTGCCCTGGGTCTGTCCGGGCGCGGAGAGCTTGAAATTTTGCGCCGTCAATTGCTCCCGTATCTTTGCGCCGCGAGCGCCCAGCCTACCTGAAGGCTCCGGCTCCACCAGCAGGCATGGCGTGCCATCCGTGAGGGTGAAAGGCCGCACCACCACCCCGTGCGCCGCCGGGTCCGCCAGGAATTCACGATGGTAGTCCTGCAAAGGCCGCCGCGCGGGCGCGGCGATTTCGGAACCCGCCCAGATGCATGCGCCGATGATGGCGATGAGGAGCAGGATGAGCAGCACAATCACGGAGCGTCGCAGCCAGGGCATGGCGCTCATCTTGTGGCAGAGCCTGTCACCTGCCAATCACGGGTTGTTTTTTCATCACCTGCTGCCACCGAGACCTGGAAATAACTGCTGCACGGTGTTGTCCAGGAGCTGATCGAGCAGCGGACGATTGTATGCGGGGGCGGGGACTTGCTTCAAAAGGGCAATTGTGGATTCCATGCGCCTGCGGTCCGTCTCGGCCAACGGCCCCGCTGCCGCAGACCGGGTGAGAATGTTCCGGCTCACTTCCAGAAGCACACGGGCCAGAGCCTGCTGGTTTTGCTTCTGCTCCGCGTGCTCTCTCGCCGTTGTTGAGATGATGACTTCGGCTAGATCATAGGCGGCTCCGGCCATCGCGAGAAAGGCTGCGGAGGGGATATGCCCGTTCATTGCGGTCCTAAGCTGCTGGTCCGCAGCTTTGACCGCGGCCACATACGCATCCCACCTCTGTTCGACGCCCTGCTGCACCGCTGCATTGGAGTTCGAGGCCGGGCGCAGCAGGCTCACGGCCTTTGCCGACTTATGACGCCAGAGAACAGGGTTTTCCTCCGGCTCAAGCATTGGATGAATCGTGGTGTTTTGCGTCAGCCACATGCCCTTCTCTGCGAGTTCAAGCTGCTCTCGCAGCAGTTGGGTGGCTTCGAGCTGTCTGCCTTGTTTCTGCGTCTGGCCATATCGCCGATGGAGGACGACCACTGCCTCGTGAAACTGGCTGAGTAATTTCAAGTTTAGCGGATCTGTCGCTAGCAGCCGCCGTTGATGGGCGACCGCTTGCTCTGCCGCCCATTCTGCGGTGCGCGAATCGTCCTTTTGAATGGAGGCTGCGGACAACTGATCCATCGTGGCTACCATGGACTCCAACGCCTCCTTTTGCGCCGACTGTCTGCCAAGCACGTCCTCAAGGAGAGGAAGGGCTTCACGGCAGAGGGCGATGGCCCGGTCATGTTGCTGCAGGAACGCATTCTGGATCATCGCCAGCAAGTGGAGTGACTTGCCTAGGGCCAGCTTGGCAGGTGCTTTTGGATCAAGGCTGAGTATCCTTCGCCGGAGAGCCACGGCATTTTCCTGGTGAGCCTTGGCTTCTTCGTATCTGTGATCGAGTGTCGCCTGGCTGGAGTTTGTGCTGTGCCAATCAGCCACCACTCCCAACCATTTCGGGGAGCCTTGCTGGCTTGCGGCGAGTTTATCCATCATTTGCTCCGCAAGCTTCATGAAAGGCTCCGCCTTGGCGGCGTCTCCGCAGTTGATGTAGAATCTCCCAACGTCTTGATGTGCTTCGGCGGTGGTGGCGAGAGCATCGGCCTCCTTGGTGTGGTCCAACACTGCCACATCAGTGAATGCCCTTACGGCGAGGTCATGATGCTTGAGAACTTCGGCTTCGTCGGACGAAAGCCACGCTGCATAAATTCTGGCCGTTGATCCGTAACGAAACCGCATCTTCGAATCCTGGGGAAACAGCGGCAGGAGCTTTTCGAACAGTGGCAGGGCGCGACGGCTTTTCTCCGTCGCGGAACGCAATTCTTCCGAAGCAGCCAGAAATGCCGCCTGGCTTTTGCGGGAGAGTTCATTGACGCGGTCCCAGGACTTCCCGGCCCCCTTGGTTAATTCTCGACCAAGGGCGTCAGTCGCAGCTTTGACCTCGGGGTGGGCTTGAAGCTCCTGATTGCCCAATGGGTTGGCAAGATACAGGTCATGCGCGGCCCTGAGTGAGAGGGCAAAGGCATCCAGACGTTCCACGTCTGCGTCCCGTTCTGAATTGGGGAAGGCAGCCACCGCACGCTCAAGAATACCGATCAGCTCGGAGCGTTGCTTCAGTTCAGGCTCACTCGCAGCCCCGGCAGTGAGGGGCACCACATTGTCCACCAGTTGGTTCATCGCTTCAACGGTAAGCCGCCTCGCATCCCGCGCGGTTCCGAGCTGCCGCAGCGTGACCAATCCGCTGGCAACCGCCACCAGCGTCAGCACGCTCAGCACTGCGAGCACCGCATTCCGCCTGCCTCGTGCCTGCTTCAGTATCTTTTCATGGTGCGAGGTTGACGCTTGCACATAGCTGCTGGTCTTCTCATCAAGCACCTGTGTGGCGGCTTCCATGAGCCTGCGTCCTTCCTCCAACGGCAGACCCGCTGGCAGCAGCCTGCTGGCATCACGGACGGATTCCTCCCACATCGCCTGGTATTGCTCAATGCGCGCCCTCATACGCAGGAGGTCGCGATTGGTGTTAATCCAAGTGGCGATGCGGTCCCAGCGGCGCAGGAGGGACTCATGGGCGAGCGTGGCGATGGGCGTGCCGCCCAGCTCGTCGGTGGTGAGGAAGCGGGCCTGGATGAGGCGTTCGGTCAGTTGGCGGCGGGCGGGAATGCTGGTGAGATCGGCCAGCGGGGCGCGGCGACGGACGGCGTTCTGCTCGCCGACTGTGTCCACGGAGACGAGCAGGGGCAGCAGGTCCACGAGAGCTGCCTGGGCCTCATGGGGGAGACCATTGAAGGTCTGGGCCGCGCGTTTTCCGAGGGCACCCTCAACGCCTCCCATGGCCTCGTAGGCGGCGAAGGTGAGCTGGTGTTGGGGATCGTCGCGGCGCTCGTGGAGTTCCGCCAGAGCATACTGGAGCAGCGGCAGGGCGGAGGGATCACGGGCGGCGTCTTCGAGGATGCGTTGATCGAGGGTGAGTCCGGTGCGCTCGTCGCGCTCGAAGCTGAGGCCGGTGCGATGGGCGGACTGGACGATGATATCCTGGAGCGCGGCGGGGCCGGGCGGGGTGAGATCGAAGTGACCGCGCCCGCCTTTCATGCGCAGAAATGCCTGTGAGAGCTGGGCCTGCGGATAGAAGTCGCTGCGCAGGGTGGCGAGCACGCTGAGGTGACCACTGAGGGCGAGAGCTTCGATGGCTTGCAGAAACTTCTCCCGCTGATCGGGGGTGATGCTGCGGTCGGTCCAGAGTTCCTCCATCTGATCGAGCACCAGCAACAGGCGCAGGGCACCGCCGAGCTTGGCGCTGGCTGTTTTGAAGGCGGCCTCCAGCAGATCGGTGGCGGCCTCTTGGTTGTCTTCGAGGCGTTTGGCGAAACGCTCAATGCCACCGACGCCTGCGCGCAGCTCGGGCAGTGGCTCGGCCAGGGTGCGGGAGAGGGCGGAAAAGAGATCGCCTGACGCGAGGCTGGCCAGGAACACAGCTGCACGCCATTCCTTCACGCCGCCATCAAACGAGCGCTGCATGAGAGTCGCGGCCACACCGGCACGGGCCAGGGAGGATTTGCCCGATCCGCTGGCACCGACGATGCAGGCGAAGGCGGCACCGCTGCGCTGCTGATCGCGCAGGCGCTGGAGCAGGTCGCAGGTCTCCTCATCGCGACCGCAGAAGATGGGAGCGTGGCGGATGTCGAAGACCTCGAGGCTGCGGTAGGGAGCCTCGGACCAGGTGGCAGTGCGGCTGGAGGACAGGAGGGCGTCGAGCAATTGCTTCAGATGCGTGTGCAGCCGCTGGGCAAAGGTGACCGGCTCGTCGTAGCTGTGGTAGGCGCGGAGGTTGTGTCCCTGGCTGTCGTGGAAGGATTCCTGGATGAAGCCGCGAACCATCTCACGCTGCTCAATGAGGTCTTTGAGGACTTGGTCGGGCTTTTTGGCATCAAGCGTGGCGTTCCAGCTTTCATCGTCGCGGCGGGTATAGACGAGGATGTGGGGGCGCACTCCGTTGGATTGCCGACGGGCGGCGAGGATGAGATCAAACTCGCGCTCCGTGCCGCTGCGATACGGCGTGCCATCAGGCTTCGGAGGCGGTCCGAGAGGGGTGCCCAGCCGTGACCAGAGGATGAACACGGCGATGTCAATGGCATGATGGCCGTTGAGCACGAGGTCTATGCCCTGCTGGAACGATGCGTCCGCGCCCAGCGGCAGGTTTTCCCAAAGCACCGGGACGATCTGCGCCTCATTGCTATAAAGCTGCTGGAGCGCGGCGATGACTTGCTTCGCCTTTTCGCGCTCCTCGGCGACATCACCCGGGCTGCTGATGAAGATACGGACGCTTTTCATAGGACAAAGGCCAGTGAAGGAAATGAGCTGCCGGATGGCAAGAAACAAGTTCGAGAGGCTGGGCGCTGCTGGCTGGATGAGGAGGCAGCATGAGCGAGGGAAAGTAGCTGGAGGGCGGAGGCAAAGATTCCGCCCGCAACTTCTGATCTGTGCGAGGGGTCTTATTCCTGCTAACAACAAGCCCAAGATCAGCGCCAAGCGCAGACGGTGATCAGCAGCACACCGGGCAGATACATGAGCGTGCAGAAGAACAACTTCCGGGCAGTGGCGCGTTCCGGATTTTTTTGAAAGGCGAGAGCCAGCCAACACAACCAACCAGCAAGAATGAGGGCCAGAGGTAGGAATATCCAGGTGACGACGAGTCCCTGCATCACTGGATAAAACATGAGTAACAGGGTGGAGATGGAATAGGCCAGGGCGTGACGGCTGGTGCGCGCGCCGTGCTCATCGTCATTGGCGAGCATGATGAAGCCACCGCGTCGGTATTCGTCACGGTAAATCCAGTTGATAGCGAGGAAGTGAGGGAGCTGCCAGAGAAAGAGCAGGGCGAAGAGGTAGATGGCACCAGGCTCCACGAGCAGACTCCAGCGGAAATAGCTACCGCCCACCACCGCTGACCCGGCGGCACCAACCCAACCGATGAGCGGTGGCAGCGCGCCGGATACGGCCCCGACGAGCGTGTTCGTGGCTGACTGGCGTTTCAGCGGTGTGTAGATGAAAAGATAAGTCGCCAAGGTAAGCGCGGTGAGCGCAGCGGCCTCAATGTTCACACGATGCACGAGGTGGATGATGCCGAAGGCGCTGAGCAGCCAACCGATGCCAAAGGCAGCAGAGGGGCTGATGCGGCCCGCAGGCAGAGGACGGTCAGCAGTGCGCTTCATGCGCGAGTCCGGTTCGATCTCCATGAGCTGATTGAAGACCGCCGCACCAAAAGCCGCCAGCGTGCTGCCGATGATGGTATTGACCAGCAGCCACACACTCATCTGCGGTCCCGCGCGCAGCCAGAAGGCGACAAAAGTGGTGACAATGACGAGGGCACTGAGGCGAAATTTGGTCAGCACTAGCAGATCGCGCAGGGTAGAGTTCGCAGGCGCTGCGTCACTTGGAGTCGGTTCGCTCATTGAAGCAGGCTAGGCGAGCGATTCGCGTTTGTCAGCTTCCGGCTGCGCATTCAATCCGATGCCGGAAGTCGCGGCCCAAATACTGAGGGCGAGCAAGAAGGACAGCACGAGCAGACCGAGTCCGTTTAGCACATGGAAGTTTGTGACCCAGAAGCTCTTGCCCGTAAGAACGACATAGATGCCAAGCACAACCTGATTGATGGGCATGATGAGTAGCGCGGGTGAAATCCAGCGCAGCCGAGGCACAGTGACGAGCCAGCGGCGCGACCGCCAGGCCACATGCAAGATTAGCAGCGCAACCAGAAAGCCCCAGTATTTGTGCAGCATCAGCAGGCGCATATCTGTGGCATCGGGAAGAAGCACGCCGCCGGTGGTAAGGATGTCGCCAGCAGCCAGATGCTCGCGCTGAGTATGGCGGACGACAGCCCCAAAGATGAGCTGTAGGAAGACCGCGCTGAACAAAACCGCAGACCAGGCACGGGCCTGGATGCGCTGAGATGTATCGATGAGAAGACGTGCCTGGTGCCAAGTTTTCGACGAGGCAAAGGCGAGCGTAACCAACATGCAGAAAAAAATCTGCCCGAAGGTGCCATGCATGACGCCGAATGAATCGGACATTTCAAGCACGCGCGCACCGCCCAGCGCGGCCTGGAGGATGACCATCAACAAGGCAAACACGGTCAACCCACGCAACAATGGCCAGCGGTGACCGATCCAGGTCATCACAGACCAACTCAAGCCCATCAAACCTATGACACCAGCCGCCCAATAGACTTTCTGATTTACCAGATAGAGAAAGCCGGCTCCGCAAAGGAGGATGCCCGCAGCCTCAAGCAGCCGGGGCTTGTAGCGGCTGAACTGCCAAAAGTACTGCACGAGGACGAGAATGCCGATGATCGTGCCCCACCAGCGATGACCGTGTTCATCGCGCAGCGCAGGCACTTGCAGCCAGCCCGGAGGATTCAGTTTGCCGTAGCCTAAAGGCCAGTCAGGCACAGCTAATCCTACATCGTTGGTCGTCACCATCGCCCCCCACCACACGAGCACAATTGCGACAGGAAGCGTGAGCAGAGCGAAGATATGGTAAGCGCGCATGGCGGGTGGCCGCACTCGCCTTCCTCAGCGGGCCGCGACGGGCGTGGCAGCAGCGTTCTTGGCAGCGGCGTTGGTGGACTGCTCTTTGGCCCAATCGTCATACTCTTTGGGTTCGACGACTTCGAGCACGGCCCGCATCTGGGCATGACCAGGACCACAAAGCTGACCGCAGATGATGTCCCAAGTTCCAGTCTTCACGGGCTTAAACCACATGTGGGATTTCACGCCAGGGCAGGCGTCCTGGGCTGAACGCATGGGCACGAGGGCGAGGTTGTGGATAACGTCCTTGCTGGTCACATCCACGATCACGGGACGACCCACAGGCAGCTTCATGGTGCCAGGATTGACAAAGTCATCCTTACCATTCGGGTCGAGCAGGTCTTTGCCGGTGGGGTTGAGAGAGTTGTTGATGTAGCGCGGATTCCAAGTGCTGAGCATGAGGTCATTGCCTGGGTACTGGAAGTTCCAAAGAAACTTCTCGCCCATTGCGCGCAGCTTGATGGTATCGGAAGTAGTGGGGTAATCGTCGGCTTGGTGAATCCAGAGAGGAAAGGCGAAACCGAGAAGGAGGATGGCCTCTACGATCACCACCCCAATCTCGATATGGGTGGAGGCATGACCACGCACACCGTGGTAGTCGGCCTTCGGGTTTTTGGACATGCGAAAACGCCAGAAGCTGTAGGCGAGGAAGACGGTCCAACCTACAAAAAGAATCAGCATGAACCAATGCACGAAGCCGAGCATATGGTCCACGAGGTAGCCGTGCTCCGAAGCATTCGGCGTCATGCCGATGGCATAATTGATGTCTGTGATGCTCATAGGGGTAAAAAGGCAAAGAAAGTTAAGGCTGCGTAGCGGCGAAGGTCTGCTGACGCTTGGCGAAGTTAAAGACCACTAGACCCACGCAGGCCATGCCGATGACGAGAAAGCCGAGCATTACCAGCACAGCTAAATCCTGGGCCTGGGCGATGACACTATTCGGGTCAGCTTTACAAGTGGCGCAGGCGATGATGGAAGGAAGTGTCATGGCGAAGATTCCAGGATGGGTCACACGATGATCTTGGGGGACTTTTTGGCGAAGTACCAGATACTGTAGGCAATGAGGGCGAGGCTGGTCCATCCGGCGATCATGCCGAGATGCGTCACCCCGAGATCAGCAGCTTTTTCGGGGAGCAGTCGCGTCCACAGGAAGAAGCCCCCATCGCACAGCACGGCGAAGAAAAGGAATACGTAATGGAAGTGTTTGAGTGACATGCTAGGGATACGCAGACGTGCTATTCGGCGATGACTTCGGCGGTGGAATTCTCGAACTTCTCATCCACCAGCCCTTCCTGAGTGCTCAAGTAAAAAAGGAAAAACAGCGCGAGGGCAAAGACGGTGGTGAAGGCGAGCACTTTGTAGATGAGCATTTTCTCGTGGTTCAAGTGCATAAATATCAAGGCCACCAGAGCGGCTTTGAAGGTGGCGACGATCATGCCGACCATGATGTTCATGGAGTGAGTGGGCAACTCCACGAAGGAAAGCCAGACGGTGATGCCTGTGAAGATGCCCAGCACAATGCCGATGATGATAATCTTTTTGATGGACTTGTGAATTTCTTCGGGGGATTCGGCCATGAGTCAGTGAGTTGAGGGGTTAGGGCGGGTCCGGGATTACAGGAGATAGAGGAGCGGGAAGAGGAAAATCCAGACAAGGTCCACGAAGTGCCAGAAGAGTCCGCCGACTTCCACACGGTTCGCCATGTGCTCAGGGTTTTCGCGGAGGCGCTTGCCATCACAGACCAGAAAGTAGCTCAGCACCAGGGCACCTGCGACGACGTGCAGGCCATGCAGGCCAGTGAGGGTGAAGTAGATGGCGTAGTAACTGTTCAGCTTTGGTGTGAAGTTTGAGAAGAACTGTACGTCCTTACGCTCCAGGTGGATTTCGGGGTAATGGGACTCATGCGCGGCTCCGTGATCTTCTTTGGGCGCGTGGGCTTCGGCTCCGTGATTGGCACCTTCAGCGGCGTGGGCTTCGGGTTTCGGGCTGTGGATGTGCAGGTAGAATTGCTTCTTTTGCTGGGTGGCGCTTTTGTCAGGGTTACGGGTGATGCCACCTTTGCCGTCATCAAAGTCTTTGGCGAATTCGGCGATGGCTTCGTCACGCTGATGCACAAAGGCGTTCTTCCATGCACTGCCAAGGTAGTGATCGTTCCAAGCGAGGGACTTTTCTTTGTCAGGCGTGCGGCGCAAATCCACGCCGTCCACTTCGAGGGTCATTTTATCGTCTAGAATTCTTCCTTCAATCAGTGTGCCATCGAGAAAAGTGAGCGCTTTGGCATCTAATGCTGGTCTGGCGAGCAGCTTCCCAAGTGGCACGGAGAAGGTGATGGGCGAGACGGCAGTGAGCTTGATGGTGGCATTCGGGACTTCTTTCAGACCTTCAGCTTTGGCCTTTTCTGCTGCTTTGCCTTTGGCCTCAGTTTTCAGGCTGGCGAAGGTGGATTTGTCGAGCGTGATTTCGGCACCTGCCTCGGTTTTGAACTTTGGCGCTACGCCTTCGATGTAGGGCACTACATAGCCGAGCGGATCGGCATCCACGGCGGAGGTCTTGCCTGCCACGGTGAGAGTGAGGGCAGTGACCTCACCAAACTTGATTTTGAAGCCGTTAGGTAGGTGCCCCGTGAGGATGGTACCGTCGGTGAGGGTGACGGAGTAGTGCTCAAATTTGGCTTTGTACTCGAAGCCTTTGATGACCATGAAAGTCGCCGCGCAGGCAATGGTCAGGAACATGTAGATGCGGTAAGCAGTGAACTTGCGCAGCTTGATCGAGGCCCAGGCAAGGAGCACGGTCACAGAGGAAAAGATGAGAACCAGGGTGTTCACAAAGCCGAGGGAGACTTTCAACTCATGCACCGGCCACGGATAGTCCGCACCGACACGCAGGAAGATGTAACTAGAGAACAAGCCGCCGAAGAGCATGACCTCGGAGGCAAGGAAGAGCCAGATGCCGACCTTGGCATTATAGAGACCCGTATCGGGGCGGGCGGAGACGGTGTAGGGTATGTCCATGCGGTGGGAAAGTTCTCGGTTCGCGGTTTTCAGTTCCCGGGTTTAATGATGGGCCGTTACGGCGGGGGCAGGTGCGGCGGAAGGTTCAGCACGCTTGCCTGGCTCTGATTCCCACTGTGGGAAATAGTCTTGGTTCACGCCTGGAACGCTGTACTCATAGGGGCCGCGGACGACTACGGGTTCAAAGTCGAAGTTGCCATGCGGTGGCGGAGTCGGCGTGGCCCACTCCAGCGTGGTGGCGTTCCACGGATTGTCGCTGGTAACTTTTTTGCCGCCTTTGATGCTGATGAAGACATTGATGATGAAGGGCACCTGGGCAAGAGCAAGACCGAAGGCACCGATGGACATGACTTCATTCAGCCAGAGCCATTGGGAACTGGTCTGCTCGAAGTACTTGCCGCCATCATACCAGCGGCGGTGAAAGCCTGCCATGCCCTGAATGAACATGGGGGCGAAGATAACGTTCATGAAGATGAGGGAGGGCCAGAAGTGCAGCTTACCCAGAAAATCGTTCATAATGCGGCCTGTGATTTTAGGATACCAGTGATAGACGCCCGCAAAGAGGCCAAAGATGGTGCCAGGAGCGACGACGTAATGGAAGTGACCAATGACGTAATAGGTATCGTGCAAGGCGAGGTCAATGAAGGTGAAGGCAAGCGGCAGACCGGTGAGACCACCGATACCGAACATGGGTAGAAAGGCAGAGGCAAACAGCATCTGTGGTGTGTAGCGGATGGAGCCACCCCAGAGAGAAATCATCAGACCAGTGAGCAGGATCACTGACGGCACGGAGATGAGCACCGTGGTGATCTGGAAATAGGTGGACATCATGGTGCCCATGCCGGTGAGATACATGTGGTGTGCCCAGACGAGGAAGCTGAGGAAACCGAGAGTGAGCGCAGCATAAACCATAGACTTGTAGCCCCAGAGTGGACGACGAGTGTTGGCAGGAATGACCTCTGTAAGAATGGCGAAGGCTGGGAGGATGAGCACATACACCTCGGGGTGGGCGAGGAACCAGAAAAGGTGCTGGTAGAGCAGCGGGTTGCCACCACCCGCGATGTCGAGGTGTTGGCCGCCTTCCATCAGGCCCGTGGGCAGGAAGAAGCTGGCACCAAAAACGCGATCCATGAGTTGGAGCAGCGCGGCGACTTCCAAAGGCGGGAAGGCGAGAAGGAGGAGGAAGCTGACAAGGAACATGGCCCAGCAGAAGAAGGGCATACGCATCCAACTCATGCCTTTGGCGCGCAGGTTGATGACAGTGGTGATGACATTGACGGAACCGAGGAGAGAGGCGGAGATATTGAATACCATCGCCAGCAACCACCATGTATGACCGTGCATCCAGACATTGGTGACGGCGAGTCCTGTGGTGGAGGCAAGCGGGGAGTACATCGTCCAGCCTGTTTGCACCGAACCTGTGCCGAGGAAAAAACTGGCGAACATCATGACGCCGCTAATGAAGAACAGCCAGTAGCTCATCATGTTCAGGCGCGGGAAAGCCATATCAATCGTGCCGATCTGCAAGGGGAGGACGAAGTTCACAAAACCCGCGAAGCCGAGCGGCACAATGCCAAGGAATACCATGATGGTGCCGTGCATGGCACCGAGCATGTTATAAAGCTCGCCATTGACCACGCCGCCGGGTGCCCAACGGCCAATCATCTCCTGAAACAACCAACCGATGCCGGGGATACTGGAGATAAACTCAAAGCCGGGGATGGGCTGTCCGGGGTAGGCGATGCTCCAGCGCATCAACATCATGAGGAAGAAACCAAAAAGAAGGAAGATTAGGCCGCTGAGACCATACTGAACGCCAATGACCTTATGGTCGGTAGAGAAGATGTACTTCCAGATGAAACTCTGCTCATGATGGTCATGCGCGTAATCGTGGGCGTGATCGTGAGTGTGTGCAGCGGCGCTCATGGGATAATTGAAAGGGTGTGATATGAAAGGTGCTAAAGTTACGCCTTGTCGAAGTTTGGCAGGCGCTTACGGATCAAAAGATTTGGCGAGGTCGAAGCAAAAATCTACCGTGGCCAGACCCGCCTGGATGGTCACGGTTTGGGTCAAAGGCTTGGCGAACATGGGATGCCAAGCGCACACGATATAGGAGCCGTCGGCAAGCTCTCGATTCAGCGAAAAGTGACCGTTGCTTTGAGTGCTCGTGACGTGAATGCCGTCATGCACATAAACCCAGGCGCGCATCCAGCGGTGGACATCGCACTCAAGGCGGTAGATTCCAGGCGTGTCGAAGGCGTGTAAGTTTTCGTTTCCCTGCGCTGGCTGGGCGAGGTTCACAAGGTTTTCACCCGCAGCGCGCGTGCCAAGCTGATGGCGGACGATGCGGATGTTGTGAAAGGTGAGATCACTGTTGTGCAGGCGCACGCTCTGGCCGGGCTGGATAACACTTAGATAAGGTGTGAACTCGCAATTCTTCTGGTCAATGAGCGGCAGTTCGGCTGACAGATTGGCAGCGCGCTGCGTTTGCTTCACAGAGATAACTACATTCGCCAAACCGCCCTCGTCGGAGACGCGCCATGTCGGATTGATGAGCTGACCGTGACCGACGCAGAAGGGATTTCCTCCCACATCAATCGCCTGACCTAGCGAGGATGGCCGACCGCCCGTGAGGGTGACCTTTCCACTGAGGCTGGGTGCTGTGGGTATCTCGACGGCGGGGGTAAGGCTGGCGGGCACTGTTTCCGGGATCTTACCGCAAGCGGTAAAGGTCAGCAGCGCAAACATTGCGTAGGCGACCAAGGGTACCTTGCATGTTGGGGCTGGCAATTCACGGAGCATGATGTGGTTACTTGGCGGCAGGAGCGACGTCGGCAGCAGCAGGGACAGCAGTCGCGCCAGGACCGGCGGTGATTTCTCCAGGAATGTTGGAGTTAGCGAATGCCTCCAACTCGGCCTGGGTCCACTGGGTGGCGCGCTTCTCGGTGGAGCGGACTTTTTCGACCATCTCTTTGGTGATCATCGGGGCTTCATTGCCCCAGGTGTTGCGGATATAGGTCAGCACGTTGGCGAGATCGCCTGCGGACATGGCCGCACCAAAGGGCTGCATTCCACCGGGGAAGTTGTAGTTCTGGCCTTTGACCGTGATATTGCCGACAAGGCCGTGCTGGACGACGCGAACCAGGCGCTCTGTGCCACCGAGCACCCATTCCGAGCTTGCCAGCGGAGGATACTGACCGGGAAGCCCCATGCCGTTGCCCTGATGACAACCACCGCAGACGGCGTAACCGCTCGCGCCTTTTTTCATCGCAGTCTGGAAGGGATCCATCGCTGCTGCACCGTCGTCACCACCGGGACGCGGATCTTTGCCAGCGGCGTAACCGAATGGATTGCTGGTGCCAAAGTCGTAACTACCCGTCATGGGGCCGAGTTGACCACCTGCGATGACGGCGACGATCATGCCGAGAAACATGACGATCATCGGTGCGGGTTCACGTCCGGGTTTGAGGTCTTCCTTCTCGCGCTTCACAGCGGAGTGGAGACGGTCGAGATCGGTGCTATCGGGCTGGAAACTGTTCGAGGAAGCGCTCATGGGGCAGTGGTGGGATGGCTTACTTCTTCGCGGCGGGAGCAGCGACCACGGCGGTGGCTTCACCAGGAATGGGTTGATCTTTCTTGAGAGAGAGAAGGTAATCCACGAGCGCTTCGGCTTCGGCACTAGGAATGACTTCGTAGCCGGGCTTCGGGGCAAATTTGCCTTTGAGCTTGAGTGCCTTCTCGGAGACTGGCCCCTGGGCCAGGCGCACTTCATAGAGGGATTTGAAGGCAGGCATGTTCGACCAATTGTGAATCATGCGCGGCGCATAGAGCATCTGATGTATCTGCGCACGGGCAGGGGCACGCCAGCCATAATTCGTGAGATCCGGGCCGATGCGGGCGACACCGAGGAAAGCATAAGGCTCACCGAGATAATCCAGAAGTGTATTGGAGCGGACGGGGGCCGCTGGACGAGCCTCCTGGTCCTGGCCCCAGCCTTTGCGCCAGCCATCCAGTGCGAGCTGAGGTGGGCGGATCATCTGAGTGTGACACTGCACACAGCCTTCACCCGCATAGACGATCTGACCCTGACGGTTGATCGGTGCGGGCGGGTATTGCCCCTCAATGCCGTCCTTTTCCTTGTCATACTGCACGGGCACAAGAGCCTGATATTTCAAGGCCGGGATAACGATGAGGCACAGCCACGGCAGACCGAAGCTGGCGATAAGGGCGAGGATGAACGTGCGGAAGTTGCTCATGCGTTTGCTCCGTGCGGAAGGGGGTCGTCGTGGTGGTCATGCTCCAGCAGCGTGGGTGCGGAGCTGCGGCGGCCAAGCCCGGCCACCATGAGGATGAGGTGAATCAGAAACCATACGTTTGACCAAGTAATCAGTGCCCAGGCGATGGCACGCCCGACGACGTAACCGTTGGCATTCCAAACGACGTTCTGGAAGGACTGGTCCCACATCTCCGGCTGGTTCAGATCGCCACCATGCTGGAGTCCTGCAACGAGGCTAGTCACGACGATAGTGGCGATGCCGTAAGTTGAGAACCAGAAGTGATTCCGAATGAGGCGCACGCTGAGCCACTCACAGCCCGCTAGACGCGGCACGATGTAGTAGATGGCACCAAAGACGCACATGCTAAAGAAGCCATAGACCGCGACGATCTGGAAGCCATACCAGGCATGCGTGAACTGAAGCGAGGAACCGGTGCCAAATGCGGAGAGTAATGCCAGCATGAGCCCTGATACCGGATAAAACAGCGCACCGAAAAAGGTGAAGCGCAGCGTGGGGCTGCTGGCGACGAGGCCATGCTTACCCAATGTGGTAAGGTGGTGGTTCAGACCAACAACGCCGACGGGAATGAGCAGCAACACGCCGGTCATGGCACCGACTGCAGGCATCCACGCAGGCAGCGGGCCACCCATGTAGTGCTGCATTCCCGTCCAGCCGCCGAGCACCGCCAACATCCAGAAGCCCAGCTTGGCAAGTTGCGAACTGGCGATTGGCTGCCCGGTGACCTTCGGAATGAAATAGTAGGCCGAACCAATCGCTACCGGGGCGAAGAACAGTAGAATGGTAGTGTGGACATACCAGGCATTGATGCCGGCCGCCAGCGCGCCAAGACCGGGCAGGCAATGCAGTGCCACGTTTGCCGTGATATAAATCCAAGGAAACCAGAAACAGGCACCAAGGATATACCAGGTGCTGACCATGAAGCCCTCGGGACGGAAAGCACGACCAAACATGGTCACCATCGGCCAGGCGAAGGCCAGGAAGGACACGAGCAGGATGGGCCACACCCACTTGGGCATCTCTAGCCACTCCATGGAGGTGCTTCCACCAAAAAGAATACCGAGCAGACCTAGCGTGACTGCTATGTTCCAAAACACGCCCGCCACATAGAGAAGGCTCTTGCCCGCTTTCAACTCCTGACCGGAACGTCGCGCCATGATCCAGAGCATGACGCCAAGACCCGCCTGGATGCCCCAGCCATAGACGAGCGCATTGATGTGTGTCGGCAGCAGACGACCGTACTGTAGCACAGGGCAGTCACCAAGGAAGCTGGGTGAGAAAAGCTTCACCGCTGCGAGTACACCTAGAATGGTCGAGGCCATGAGCCAAAACGCACCATTCAAAAACAGAAACAGCACCGGCCCCTTCACCGACTTATCAATCGCCGCGCGGCGAAGGTTGTCGGCCAGGGTGTCCGGTTCAGCGGATGAGGGAGTGGTCTGCATCGGGATGAAAAAAATCGGCCAATTATTTGGTACCAGGGGCGGCGGGAGCAGCGGGCACCGCAGGAGTCGCGCCAGTAGCAGCAGGAGCCGGGGCCGGGGCCACAGCGGCGGCTTGCTTGAGCTGGGTGGGGGAGCCAGGGACGACCTGGATGCTCACCGCAGCCTTGCGCGCGCCAAGTGACTCCAGCGTCTTGGTGAAAATGGCGTCCCTTTTCGCCGCATCATTCAAGCCCATTTTGGCGATCAGTTCACCCTGAGCCTTGTTTATTTCGGCGCTGTTCGCCACGCGCTCGGCGAGGCGCGGGTCGCTCTCGACTTTCTTGGCCCCCAGTGCCTGGATTACGTAGAGTAGCACGGCAAAGCCGATGAACGCACCGAGCACCCACACAAAGGTGGCACCGGTCTTCGGAGATGGGACGGAGGCGGACATGAGAGATCAGTTAACGACGTTGGCGGACTCCAGCAGGCGCGGATCGCGGCAGGGATATAGGCTGTATTTGCCCAGGCTGCGCAGGAAAAGAAAGCCAAGAGTGCCGACGAGACCTATCAGCGCCACGAGATCGCCCACCCAAGCGCCCGGCACCCAGTAGCCGATGCCCAGGGAGGGACCGCGCTCTGGGATGACATTCCAGTAAATGTCCACCAGGTGCATGAACAGAATCCACAAGCACACAGAGCAGATCACCGCAGGGTTCTTCTTGCGCGGCTGGGACAAGAGCAAAATGAATGGACCGATGAAGTGACCAATCACGATGAAAATGGACACGAGACGCCACTCTTCAGTATTGCGCGTCAGATAAAAGCGGGTCTCTTCCGTGATGTTCGCATACCAGATCAGGAAATACTGGCTGAAAGCGATGTAGGCCCAGAACACGGTGAAGGCGAACAGCAGCTTTCCCATCAGGTGGTAGTGCTCCATCGTCACCACCTTTTGCAGGTAGCCCAAACCGCGCAGCCAAGTCACCAGCAGTATCGTCAGCGCCATTGAAGCCCAGGCGCTACCTGCGAAAATATAGACCCCCCACATGGTGGAGAACCACGAGTAATCCAGCGTCATCAGCCAGTCCACAGCGGCAAAGGTAAGCGTCAGTGCATAAAAGAGCATCCAGCGGCAGGAGAAAGTACGCGCCTTGATCGTCTGCTTGATGTCGCCATCCGTGTCTTGCTTCACTGAGAAGCCACGAAGGCTGCGGGCGATGTGCCAGAGCACGAAGAAATAGAGCACATAGCGCGCGTACCACATCTGCGTGTTCAGGTAGCCGAACTTCGAGACCAGGATGTGCAGGTGCGGATTAATCTCCGCTGCATGATGCAGCGCGTCATAGAGCGTCGGTGCATGTTCGCCGATGTGGTGGGCCGCCTCGCGGTGATGGTTCATCCACTCATACAGATGCGTCTGGACCTGCGGGATCAGCAGCGGGATGCCAAAGAGCGCCAGCGGCAGCGCCATATTTGCCAATTGCTCCCACAGACGGCGAATCGCCACTCCCCAGCCAGAATTTGAGGCATTGTGCAGAAGTATCCAAAAACAGCCGCCACACACGAAGGTAAAGCAGAAGAAGAAAGCAAATAGCCAGGAGTAAGCGAAGTTCGCGGTATCCGTCGCAAAGAAATAGCCTGATCCGGCCAGCCCAAAAAGGCCCAGCAGGCCAAGGGCATTGACGAGCTTGCCGCCCTTGGCGGACTCAAATTTCTCTCCGCCCTGGGGCAGGTCTGTAAAGGTGACGTGGTGACTCATGCCTGAAATGCGCGCGGGTTAAAACGTGACGTTGCCCTCTTTCGCTGCCACCTGCATGGCGCGGATGTAGCCCACAATGGCCCAACGGTCACGAACGGTAAGATTGCCACCATACGGTCCCATGAGACCCTTTCCATTGGTGATGACATCAAAAATCGCCCCATCCGCGCGGTAGCCGAGCGCATTCGCCGGGTCCATTGGATTACCCTGATGGAAATTAAACGCCGTCATGATCCCATATTTCGAGGTCACCCCCTTGCCATTGCCAGAGGCACCGTGGCAAATCGCACAGTAGATATTGTACTGCCGTTGCCCGCGCTCCAGCAACCCCTTATCCAAAGCCAACTCGGGGGGTAATCCATCACCATAAAAATCCCCCATCTTCCCCGTGCTGTAATAGTCCAGCCCGTTTGAGAAACCTACCAGCGGCGGCTTCGCATCCCGGGCCGAGGCTGGCAGTGCAGGCACTTCAAAGCCCATCGGCACCGTCCCCTTTACTGGCATCCGCGCACCCAACCCGTCCGCAAAGAAATCGCTGCTATCCTGGAACTTCACCTTTGCCTGGTCGTCCATGTCCGGGAAAACCTCAATCGGCGGCAGTTCAGACTTGCTGCCACGGGTACCAAAAGCCGCCACCACAATGGCGGCAGCAAAGAGGAAGCTGAGAAAGAAGTATTTCAACATGGTAGTTCGGCAATGGGCCGGGACAACGCTTGTGAAAAATTTCACAAGCATGACGAGAGTAAAAAATCAGCGCGCGAATGCAAGAACGATTTCGTTTTTCTCCAATTCCTCCGCCCGCCCAGTACGCCGCGCACGTGTTAACACAGGAAACCGCACCTTTTCTATGGCTCAAGCGCCCTCACTCCAGATCATTTCACCCTTGGCAGCGCCTGGATCAGCAGACTGAAAAACTCGTTCTCCTCCGCCGTCATGCCATCGCTCTCTAAAATACCCTTCACCACTTCCAGCGCCTCTTTCTGCGCAGTCTTCGTCGAAAACACCTCGGCGCGATCAGCGAGATAATCCGCCACACCGTCATCGCTTTCCGCTGCCTCACGGGCACGGGCAAATGATTCCTCAATGAAAAGGCTCTTCGGGTAGTCGGACTTCCAGCCTTTTTTGACGAAAGCCTCCTGCACCAAATCCTCCTCCGTTAGCGAAAGGTGGGCGTCAGCAAAAATGGAAAGGGCAAGGAGATCAAAGAGGGCTTCGCGCTGGGGTTGGGTCATGCCTCATCTTGGCTATGACCGCGCGGACGATCAAGCGGCACTATAGCCTCCCTTGCAACTTGACCATTACCCCGCAACTCCCGACCATCCCCACCCATGTCCGATGCCGCCACCACTCCCATGATGAAGCAATACCTCGCCATCCGGCGGGAGCTTCCGGAGGATGTGCTGCTGTTTTTCCGGCTGGGGGACTTTTATGAGCTGTTCTTCGAGGACGCGAAAGTCGCCTCGCCCATCCTGAATGTGGCGCTGACGAAACGAAACGCGGTGCCCATGTGCGGCGTGCCGCATCATTCGTCGCAGGGCTACATCGCGAAGCTCATCAAGGCAGGCAAACGCGTCGCCATCGCCGAGCAGACCACGGAGCCGACCCCGGGGAAGATCGTCGAGCGGGCGGTGTCGCAGATCCTCAGCGCGGGCACGATCAATGATCTTAACCTGCTCGACTCGAACCGCCCGAACTACCTCGCCGCGGTGTTTCGCGAGGGGAAGAAATTCGGCCTCGCCTATGTCGATCACACGACGGGCGAGTTTGAAGTGGCCGAGTTCAAGGACACCACCGAGCTCGCCGATGAGCTGGAGCGCCTCCAGGCCAGCGAAATCCTCCACAGCGACGATCAGCGCGAGGTGATCGAGGCGCTCGGCAGCCCGGCCTGTGCGCAGCCAGTGGAGAGTTACCTGTTTTTGCTCGATCAGGCGCAGCACAGCCTCACGCAGCATTTCAAAGTGCAGTCGCTCGATGGATTTGGGTGCCAGGGGCTCAGCGCCGCGCTTTGTGCGGCGGGCTGCATCCTGCAATACCTGCAATTCCAGCTCCGCCGCAGTGTCGAGCACATCCAGCGCCTCCGCGTGGGTCAAACCAACGACGTCGTGCTCATCGACGCCGCCAGCCAGAGCCACCTCGAGCTCGTCAGCGCCCGTGGCGGCAACGCGCACACCCTTTTGAGCGCCCTCGACCGCACCTGCACGCCCATGGGCGGCCGCAAGCTCCGCCATTGGGTCCTCCACCCGCTGCGCGATCTCGACACCCTCACGCAACGCCAGGACATGATCGCCGCCTTCCTCGACGAGCCCATGCTCCTCAGCCAGGTGCGCACGCTGCTCAAAGAAGTGCGCGATCTGGAACGCACGAGCAGCCGCTTGAGCCAGGGCAGCGGCAATGGCCGTGATTTGCAGGCTTTGGCGGTTTCTTTGGAGGTCGTGCCTACTTTGAAAGCGCTGCTGGAAAGTGGTGCAGCCGTCTCGGCTGCTCTGAGCAGGCGGGACGCCTGCACCACAATGCTCGACCGCCTCCACGACCTCACACCGCTCTGCCAGGAGATCCAACGCGCCATCTGCGACGAGCCGCCCATGCAGATCAAAGAAGGCGGCGTGTTTCGCGAAGGCTGGCTGCCGGAGCTCGACGAACTGCGCAATGCCTCCACGCTCGGCCGGCAGTGGATCGCGGATTTGCAGGCGCGGGAGATCGAGCGCACGGGCATCAAGAGCCTCAAGATCAAATACAACGCCGTCTTCGGTTACTTCATCGAGATCACCAAGGCGAATGTCGGCAGCGTGCCCGCCGATTACCACCGCAAGCAGACCACCGTCAACGGCGAGCGCTACATCACCGACGAGTTGAAGCGCATGGAGGACAAGATCCTCGGCAGCGAGGAGCGCAGCAAGGCGCTCGAATACGAGCAGTTCATCGAGCTGCGCGGTCGCGTGCTGCAGCACCTCGCACACATCCAGGAAACCGCCGAAGCCATCGCTGTGCTCGATTCACTCGGCTCGCTCGCCGAAACCGCGCGGCTCTTCAATTACACGCGCCCCGTGCTCAATGAGACGCGGAATCTCTTCATCCGCGACGGCCGCCATCCCGTGCTCGATCAGAACCTCACCAGCGGCGAGCGCTTCGTGCCGAACGACGTCACCTTGGAGCCGGAGGAAAGTCGCCTCATCCTCATCACCGGCCCGAACATGGCCGGTAAGAGCACCTACCTGCGCCAGACCGCGCTGCTCACGCTCATGGCGCAGATTGGCAGCTTCCTCCCCGCCGCCAGTGCCGAGATCGGCCTCGTCGATCGCATCTTCACCCGCATCGGTGCCAGCGACGACATCGCACGCGGCCAGAGCACCTTCATGGTCGAGATGAACGAGACCGCGCTCATCCTCAACAACGCCACCGAGCGCTCATTGGTCATCCTCGACGAGATCGGCCGCGGCACGAGCACCTTCGACGGCCTCAGCATCGCCTGGAGCGTCGCCGAGCATCTGCACGACCACATCGGTGCCCGCTGCCTCTTCGCCACGCACTACCACGAGATCACCGCGCTCGCGCAAAGCCGCAGCGCCGTGAAGAACTACAACGTCGCCGTGAAGGAGTGGAACCAGCAGATCATCTTCCTCCGCAAGATCCTCCCCGGCTGCGCCGAAAAAAGCTACGGCATCCAGGTCGCCCGCCTCGCCGGCCTCCCCGAAAACGTCATCGCCCGCGCCAAGGAAGTCCTCCAACAACTCGAAGCCGGTCACCAGCCCGCCGAAAGCGTCAAAGAAGTCCCCGTGGCAACGAGCGTGCCCGCGAAGACGCGGAAGAAGCCGCGCAGCGACGAGGACGCGGGGCAGATGAGTTTGTTTGGGTGACATGGCAGAGAGTCCCCACCAGTCCTTATTGAAGCATCTCGACAATCTCAGTCATTGAACGTAGTCTCCAAGTATGACGACAGCATTGCCCTTCATCGACGAATTGCGCCGTATGCCCGCCGACCGGCTGGAGGAAGCAGCGGATTACATTCATGCCCTCCTCGAAGAGCGGCGTGTGCGCCGCGAGCGCATGATTGATGAAACCTCCGGCAGCCTCGCGGGTGAAGAAGGCGAAGCCTTGGAAGCCGCCCTGGCGGAATGCAGTACGATCGATGAAAACGCCTGGTAGCCTCGCCCTGGACAGTAGCGTCATCGTCCGGCACATGCGGACGGCTGATCCTGCCATTGCCGCCACGCTCAAGGCGGCCACGGAGCTTTATCTCCCTCTCACGGCGCTGGGTGAAATGCGCTTTGGCATTCAACGCGCTGGCAACAGCCGCCGCGCCATCGAGCAATGGGAGCGATTCTCCCGCGATGTCATTCCCCTTCTGCCCGATGACGCCACGGCCACCGCTTATGCCGAACTCAAGCAGGCTCTCGCCACCAAGGGGAAGCCCATCCCTGAAAACGACCTCTGGATCGCCGCCACGGCCAAAAGTCATGGCCTGCCGCTTTACTGCAAGGATGCCCACTTCGATGAACTGGCCGATTCGATGACCATCATCCAGGCATGAAGGCCACGCCTCCAGCCCCCGGCTGCGCCGAAAAAAGCTACGGCATTCAAGTCGCGAGACTCGTCGGCCTCCCCGAAAACGTCATCGCCAGAGCCAACGGAAGTCCTCCAACAACTCGAAGCCGGCCACCAGCCCGCCGAGAGCGTCAAAGAAGTCCCCGTGGCGACCAGCGTGCCCGCGAAGACGCGGAAGAAACCGCGCAGCGATGAAGACGCGGGGCAGATGTCCCTCTTCCAGTAGGCGCATTCGCCAGAATGCGATTTCTCGCCCGTGAAACCTTGCGTCTCCATAACTGTTCTAGCGAACAGTCATGGCGTCCATCTACCAGCCCCGCTGCCCTCGCGCCTCCCCTCTCTGGCAGGTCGTTCACAACGCCTGGGATGACTTCCTCACCGGTTACGAGCGGCATCACCGCCCTGCCATGGGTCCCCTCCGCCCGGAGTCCGTCGCCGCCGTCCAGGCCTATTACCGCTGTGGCGACCTCACCACCGGATTCACCCGCTACCACTGCCCCGACTGCGGCCACGAGCGCCTCCTCGCCTTCAGCTGCAAGGCCCGCCACATCTGCCCCGCCTGTCACCAGCGCCGCACCCGTCAGACCGCCGAATGGATATCCACCCATGTCTGCCACCCCGTCCCGCACCGCCAGTTCGTCTTCACCATCCCCAAAGTCCTGCGCGGCATCTTCCGCAAGCGCCGCCGACTCCTCACCCATATCTTCCAGACCGCCACCGATTGCCTGCGCGATCACTTCCGCGCCCGCCTCAATTTGCCCAAAGGCCGCCTCGCCGCCGCAGCTGCCCTGCACACCTTTGGCGACTACCTCGTCTTCCACCCCCACCTCCACATCCTCGCCGCCGACGGTCTCTTCGACCCCGAAGGCCGCTTCCACTGCATGCCCACCGAGGATTTGACCCCGCTGACCGACCTCTTCCGCGCTCGCTTCCTCCACGCCCTCCACAGCGCCAAACTCATCAGCCAAGCGAAGCTCGCCGACCTCCTCTCCTGGAAACACAGCGGCTTCCATGTTCATGCCGATGACGCCCCCGTCGGCCCGCGCGACCTCAAAGGCCGCCAACGCCTCGCCGAGTATCTTCTCCGTGCGCCCTTCTCCCTCCAGAAAATCCATTGGAACCCCGCCACCCAGACCGTCACCTACCGCTCCCGCCGCAGTTGGAACACCAAACGCAACTTCGAAGTCTTCCCCGCCACCGACTTCCTCGCCGCCGTCATCGAGCACATCCCGCCCAAAAGCCAGCACACCATCCGCTACTACGGCCTCTACTCGAACAAATCCCGAGGCATGACCAGCCCCGCCGCCCAGCCCATCGTCCCACCGCCGGAAAAGAGAGAATCACCTGCCGAAAATGAGAAGAAGGCACCACCACCTGAACTCGGCCCGCTCCTCATCCCATCGCCCCCCGCCAGCGCCCAGGAAATGAAGCCCCTCTGGCGCGACCTCATCCTCGCCACATGGGGAGCCGACCCCCTCCAGTGCCCCTGCTGCAAAGGAACCATGAAGCGAGTCGAGACTCTCATTCTGCCGGAGAAAATTGAGTTTTTCCTTCGACTCCTCGGGATGTGGGAGGGCCTCATCAACATCCCGCCACCACCCGATCCCCCCTTCGACATTGAGACCTTCGAGCCCATCGAGCCACCCTGGCAGGCCATCAAACAATGGATCCCCGCCGATGACGATGAACCAAGCTTCCACTGGCAAGACGCCCACCACAGCAACGAATCCCAATGGAAGTCCAGAGAAGTCCCGCTCGATGATGATCGCATACTCGTCCTCGATGTCGATTAAACCCTGCTGAACCGAACAGCCTTCATCAGCCCCACGAAAACCCGCTGCCGAAAAAAATCTTGGCACAGTGGGCAGGAAAGCGATGCTCATGAGCGTTGGAAATGCATCATGAATCTCGCCTCAGCCATCCTCCAGCGTCCCAAACTAGGCGTGAAACGGCTCAAGGCAGCCCCCATTCGTCACTCCACATTCGGATTTCGTCATTTTCCCGCCCCTCTCTCCCCCCGGACCCCCTCACACCCCGTCTCCACTCCACGTCCAATGACAACTCGACCCGGCCCCCCTCAAAAGCAATTTCCTAGCAGTAATGCTAGACAACGTGTTGGAAGTATTTTGTGATACTGCACCACAATCAATGTGGCGTGCTATTGCCTCGGCGAAATCTGAACGTAGCATTGGCCTAGGAACTTTGGGTTTTCACACTTATTTACAATACAAGAGCATTCCCATGCAATCCACTGGAGCCGTAGTGTTCAATAAGTTGCTTTATAGCACCATTAAGTTGCAGGCTACTAAAGCCAGTATAAATTTAGCCGCAAAACGGGGTGAGCCAGAAGACATGAAGGGTACTGGCATGCGTCACGCTCACCTCATGGCTATAGCTCCCAATGCCAGCTCTAGTATCATTTGCGGTGGTGCAAGTCCTTCCATTGAGCCACTCGCCGCCAACGCTTTTACTCAAAAGACCAAGTCAGGTAGCCACGAAGTACGCAACCCTGCTCTTCAGGAGCGTCTTGAAGAACTCGGGAAAAATAACGAGGAGGTTTGGGAGTCTATTATATTGAATAAGGGAAGTGTACAGCATCTTGAATTTTTATCTGATCATGACAAACATGTATTCAAAACGGCTACTGAAACTGATGCCATGACTATGATTAAATTGGCTGCTGACCGCCAACCTTTTATTTGTCAAGCCCAGTCGCTAAACCTTTTCTTTCCTGCAGATGTAGAAGCTAAGACACTTCACCAAACTCACTTTAATGCGTGGAAGTTAGGGCTGAAGAGCCTTTACTACCTTCGCTCGTCAAGCGTAAAGTCAACCAGTGTTGGTTTGCTTCCCGAAGTCTTAAAACAGGAGCCGGAGCAGCCCACGGTATGCTCTCTTGACGGTGACTGTAAATCATGTGAAGGTTAGGTTATGACGGACCCCCTCACACCCCGTCTCCACTCCACGTCCAATGACAACTCGACCCGGCCCCCCTCAAAAGCAATTTCCTAGCAGTCAGTCAAAAGCAATTTCCTAGGCAGTGTTTTAAAACCTCTTGAGAGGCTGCATCCAGTCGATGATTGCTGCAAAGGCGAGCAGTGAAGAGAAGTGAAGTGCGAGCTTATCTCTTCGCAGCGACAGGCAGGCCCAACGCTTGATGCGGCAAAAGAAGTTCTCCACGCGATAGCGTCTGCGATAGAGCTTCTTGCTATAGGCCACCTTGTGGCGGCGGTTCTTCTTGCCGGGAAAGCAGGTCTCATGCCCGAGCTTTTCAAGCTCCTTGCGCAGCTTGTCGCTATCAAACCCCTTGTCGCCAACGACCTGCCACTTGCGCCCTTTGGGCAGTAGCGCCCGGACATGCTTGCCCTCGTAAGCCTGCCCTTCGACAAGGATGAAGCTCATCAGCCTGCCTTTGCCATCGGTCAGCGCCATGATCTTGGTGTTACGCCCTCCCCGAGTCTTGCCCATTGCCTGCGCTGCCGCGCCGCCTGCCGGGTTGGCCGCGCTTTGATGGGCCAGGATATGCGTGCCGTCCACCAGCACCACCCGGCCACGAACCTTCTTGGCGAAGCTTTTGAGCAACACCAGCCACAGGCCGCTAAGGGCGAAGGCGCGGTGCCAGCCATAGATCGTCTGCCAGGGGCCGTACTGCGGCGGCAGATCGCGCCAGGGGCCGCAGTTTCGCAGCCGGTAAAACAAGGCGTCGAGAATCAATTCCATCGCGACCTGAGGTCGCCCGCCTTTGCTTAAGACGCGACCTTTTTTAAGAGCCGCTGCCTGAGCGGCCCCCACCAGTGAAAGCGTTGGTTGA
>Ga0247843_1002382_pt1 | contig 34347 bp, 32 predicted proteins | sample LaCruzMarch2017__FD_192420 | JGI IMG/M metagenome (GOLD analysis project Ga0247843, IMG submission 192420) | Freshwater microbial communities from meromictic Lake La Cruz, Castile-La Mancha, Spain - LaCruzMarch2017_8m | ecosystem: Environmental > Aquatic > Freshwater > Lake | place: Spain... | reverse complement strand
ATTTTTCGGGCGGATCACAAATCACCCAGCCATTACTGCGTTTGTCAAAACGCTGCCAGACGGCTAATCCGGCAACCGCGCGGGTTAAACCGGCAAGGGACAATTGTTTAACGGTGGAATCTTGGGTGCTGGGGTCGGTGACGATGGCGACAATAACGCCACCACGCTGGTAATGCCTAAAGGTTTTTGCCAATTCACGCTCTGTCACATCGCAAATGCGAGGAATTTCGCCAGGCTGTACAAGAATCGACGGTTTGTGTTTTGGGTAGTGGTTATATTTTAACTGGCATGTTCCAAATTATATTTATGTATAAAAAGCTGCAAGGCGATACGATGGAAGTGGTCATTTTTGGAAAAAGACAAGGATTTGCGTACAAACCGGGCGAGCCGTTGGCGAAGCGTATTGTTCCAGTGTTCGATGTGGGTGGTTTCCCCCGTTTCTTTGCCTACTGACCGGTGGTTTTCGCCAAACACACGCTGGTAGGCTTGCTGAATGCCTTCCCAGAGTTGGCGGCAACTGTCTGCACTACGGTCACCCGCGAACCAAGACACCACTTGCCGGGTACGTCGGCAAAGCGCGACCCAGACCCAACAGGCGCTGGCCTTACATTGGACAAACGACCACAGTTCGTCCAGCTCCAGCACATCTTCGGGCTGGGCAGACGCCAATGTGGTGTCCAAGGGCGGCAAATCACTGGCTTTTTTCTTGTGCCCTTTGGGGTATTAACCACGCCGATACGGTCTGGCGGGCGACACCGAAGGTACGCTCAAGGCCGCAGGCTGGAGCGCTCGTGGTACGCCCGCAGAATTTCGGCTTTCCGTTCTTCACTGTAACCATAATCGGGGTTCAGTGTGCCGTAGCAACAGCATGTGTGGCCGCGGACAATTGTTTCCCGGTTTTGGTTTTTCCGATACGGGTCAGGTGGCTGCTTTCGCAACGAGGACAGGTATGAGCTTCTATTATCATGCCCCGTATTTTACACAAAACAGTTATCGCTCAACCATTACCGGTAAACGTATTGTCCGTTTTTTTAAAACCCGTAGAGAAGCCAAACAATATGAAAAGGATTTTTACTTACGCCGTTTGCCTGCTAAATCTGATGATCGTCACTTATCTGAATTTGTTGATTTGTGGTTTGAATTACATGGTCGTAGCTTAAAAAGTGCTGTTGATACTCGTGACCGTCTTTTAAAACTTTCTGTTTTTTTTGGGTAATCCGGTTTTAAGGCTGTTTTCTGTTTCTGACTTTGCTAATTATCGTAAACGCCGTATTGATTCTGGTATTTCTGAGGCTACTTTAAATCGTGAATTGTCTACCCTTAAAGCGCTTTATCGTGAGTTACAACGTTTACAAGTTATTGACTTTGAATTTCCGCTTTTACAGGTTCGCAAGCTTAAAGAAGTCCGTACTGAGCTTTCCTTTTTGGATGCTTCCCAGATTTCTACTTTAATGGATCAGGTACGTTTATCGTCTAATGAAAGCCTTCTTTTTGTTGTCCAGATTAGTTTGGCTACTGGTGCGCGTTGGTCTGAGTGCGAGGGTTTAACTTTTTCAAATTTGCAGAATGGTGGTTTTTATTTTACTGATACCAAGAACGGCTATTCCAGATTTGTTCCGGTCGCGCCTTGGCTTTTTGATTTGGTTTTTAATCGATTACGACAGGGGGCTTTTATTTCTTGCTATGGTGCTTTCCGTTCGGCTTTCAAGCGTTCTGGTTTTGAAGTTCCCAAAGGCCAATTAGCCCATATTCTCCGCCATACCTTTGCTAGCCACTTTATTATGGGTGGTGGCAATATCCGCACCTTACAACAAATTTTAGGCCATTCCTCCTTGCAGATGACAATGCGCTATTCTCACCTTGCACCTGATTTTTTAAATCAAGCTGTCCAGTTCAATTCACTAGCAAATTTATAATTGTGGTCATTTTATGGACACTTTTTATTAGGCATAAAAAAACCGCCATAAATAAATTTATAAGCGGTTGATTTATACAGTGTAAGTGGTGGGTCGCATGCGATTCGAACGCATGACCATCGCATTAAAAGTGCGGTGCTCTACCGGCTGAGCTAGCGACCCAACAAAGAATGCCTATTATAAGGATATTCTTTAAACATGCAAGCTTTTATTTGTATCTGGTTGGATCAATAATTCCAGCAGCATCAAAACCGATTTTTCTTAGTCGACAAGCGTCGCATATTCCACAGGCTCGGCCTTGTTGGTCTGCGGAATAACAGGAAACGGTGTTTTGGTAATCTACACTTAATTCTGTACCTAGCTTAATAATTTCGGCTTTGCTTAGTGAAATTAGTGGCGTGTGGATAGTAAATGGATTGCCTTCAACACCGGCTTTAGTCGCCAAGGTGGCTAAATTTTGGAAGGCGTTGATAAATTCTGGCCGACAATCTGGATAACCCGAATAATCAACCGCATTAACGCCGATAAAAATATCATGCAGGTTTAATACTTCTGCCCAACCCAATGCAAACGATAAGAAAATGGTATTTCGGGCTGGCACATAGGTCACCGGAATACCTTCCTGTGCGCTGTTTGGTACGGCAATATGGTCATCGGTAAGTGCCGAGCCGCCAATTGCACCTAGGCCTAGTTTGATGACTTTATGTTCAATAACCTGATATTTTTCAGCAATTCTGGCGGCAGCATCCAGTTCGGCTGTATGTCGCTGTCCATAGTCAAAACTTAAGGCGTAGCACTGGAAACCTTGTTGTTGAGCCAGTGCGAGTGTGGTTATGGAATCAAGACCGCCCGATAAGAGGACGATGGCTTTTTTTTGCATAGCGCTTATTTACCTTGGGCATCTTGCCATAGATATTTATGGAGTTGTATTTGAAAACGTACTGGTAGCTGGTCGCGGAGAATTTTGTCTGCTAATTCCGTTGGGGATTGCTCGCCCATGACTGGCGAGAACAAGAGTTGGCAACGTGACGCTAATTGATACTGGCTTACTATGGATTTTGACCATTCGTAATCTTCGTTATTGGCAATAACGAATTTAACTTGATCTTGTGGCGCTAAATACTGGATATTTTCATAGCGATTTTTATCCATTTCATCGGAGCTAGGGGTTTTTAAATCCATCACTTTAACGACTCGGCTATCAACACCTGCCACATCTAAAGCACCGCTGGTTTCTAAGGAAACGTTATAGCCGTCATCAACTAATGCCGTCATTAACGCTAAGCAAGCGAGTTGCGCTAAAGGTTCACCGCCTGTGACGGTAATGTAATGGGTCTGGTATTTTTTGACTTCTTCGATGATGGCATCAATAGTCATTTTTGTACCGCCAGTAAACGCATAGGCAGTATCGCAATAACTACAACGCAAAGGACAGCCAGTTAAACGAATAAATACCGTGGGTATGCCAACAGTGTTGGCCTCACCTTGCAGCGAATAAAAAATTTCGGTGATACGTAAGGAAGTCACGATCAGTTGGCATTCATGGCACGCAACTTTTTGTTCGCGTACAGTGCTGCGGGGGTGTCGGGATAATTACTGGTTACCTTATTAAAATACTCACGGGCTTGATCTGTATGGCTTTGATCCATTTCAATATAGCCGAGCTTTAACAAGGCATCAGGGATTTTGCTGCTTTGTGGATATTTTTCGATAACGATATTAAAGGCTTTACGGGCGGCTTCATTATCTTTTTTTACCCGGTAAGCTTCACCCAACCAATATTGGGCGTTATTTGCCAAATTACTGCTTGGGTAATTCTCTAAAAAACCGTTCAACTCAGTAATGGACTGGTCAGTTTTTCCTTTTCTAAGCAATTCGTAGGCTTGTTGATAAGCTTGCTTCTCATTATCCGGCGCGGAAATCACTTCTGCTTTCGGCTTATCAACCGCAGTTGCGGCGGGTTTGCTACTCGCACTACCTGCTACGGGTTCAGCATCAATAGGACGCTTTTCTTCAACTGTAGGTGCAGCAGGTTTTGTTACTGGCGCAGCTTCGGCAGGAGTCGCTGGTGTATCGGTTACTACTGCTGCGGGCGTTGCTGCTGGAGCAGCACTGCCATCGGTTTTGTTTTCCAAGCTACCTAAGCGCTCATCAAAATCGGCAGTTAAGTTTTTTTGCTGCTTTTTCAACTCACCGATTTGATAAGCCTGCTCTTCCACTTTGCCAGTGAGTTGTTGAATGTCCGCTTGCATCTGCTCCATGCGCGTCATCATTTCAACCATTGCCGAATTTGAAGGCGTGGCTGAAGTGATGTTATTAGCGGGGGCTGCAGATGCGGGATAAGCGGAATTATCGATAACCGCAGGTAAGGCAAAAGCCTGCGCGGATAAGCCCGCAGACAAACATAACAACGTGGCAAAGCGGTTTTTCATTTATTTACCTTGATAAGAAATAACAGCGCGGCGGTTTTGTTCCCAAGCAGATTCATCACTTCCGAATGCCACGGGTTTTTCTTCACCATAACTAACGATTTGTATTTGGTTTTCGCCAACACCTTGTAATTTCATCATATTAGCGACTGATTTAGCGCGTTGCTCACCCAAACCAATGTTGTATTCACGCGAACCACGCTCGTCGCCGTGGCCTTCAACAATAATACGTTGTGAAGGGTTTGCCACTAAATATTGTGAATGCGCGGCAATAACAGGAATAAAATCGGACTGTACTTGGCTGCTATCTAACATGAAGTAAATAGTGCGTTTGGACAACGGATTGTTAGGATCGCTAAATTCAGGCCCTAAGCTGGCAGCAATATCATCACCATAGCCACCTGCCCCATAATTTCCTGAGCCACCCATTTCTGTGCCGTTTAAACCACTAGCACCGTTAAGGCCATTGGTTGAGGCATCGTTGATGCCGCTGGCTGCCGCTTGGCTACCATCCAATAAATTAGGGTCTTTGTCTTCGGTATCGCTACAAGCCGATAAAAAAACCGTGCTGATAGCCAATACGATTAGGGTTTTATTCAGTTTCATTGTCTGTTCCAAAAATAATTAATAAATATAAAAACTAGGGTGACCAGGAAGGTTCACGCACTTCACCGCTATTAAAAACCAGCTTTTGCTGCATTTTACCATCGATTGATACTGCCGATAAGAAACCAGTACGGCCTTTTTTGGAAGCATACAGAATCATACTGCCATTCGGTGAAAAGCTGGGGGATTCATCAGCTGGCCCCGAAGTTAGCACGTTGATGGCACGGGTTGCCATATCCATAACCGCAATCCGGTAACTACCGCCACCGCCATGTACCATCGCTATGTATTTACCATCCGGCGAATAACTAGCACGGGCATTATAGTCACCAGAGAAAGTCAGGCGTTTTTCGCCGCCACCTTGGCTAGAGGCAATATACAATTGCGGCTTACCGCCACGGTCTGAGGTAAACACCACACTGCTGCCATCTGGTGACCAAGTTGGCTCAGTATCGATAGCGGCACTTTTGCTAATTTTTTGCAGCGAACGGCTGCCTAAATTCAGGACATAAATATCGGGGCTACCATCTTTGGAGAGCGTTAATGCCAAGCGGGTACCATCCGGCGACCACGATGGTGCACCATTGATGCCAGGGAATTCGGCAACCCGTTCGCGCTGTCCAGTAGCTAAGGTTTGGATGTAGATCGCCGCTGTTTTACGCTCAAAAGACACATAAGCCAATTTTTTGCCATCTGGTGACCATGACGGTGACATCAGTGGCTCAGGTGAAGAGGCTACCGTTTGTGGATTGAAGCCATCAGCATCAGCCACTTGCAGTTGATGGGCTTTAGGGTTGCTGCTGGTTATATAAGCGATTTTGCCGCTGAATGAGCCTTTTTTTCCGGTCAATTTTTCAAAAACCAAATCACTAATATGGTGTGCCGTGCGCCGTAAATCCGCCGCCGATGAGCTCATGCGGTATCCCAGCATTTGCCCGCCTTTGTAGACATCCAGTAATTGGAACTGGACATCGTACAGCCCACCATTATTAGTTGCCCGCCCTACTACCATGTAATTCTGGCTTAAAGCTTGCCATTCTTTTAGGTTGGTTTCTTGTGCGGAGCTAGGACGCGACGGCATGCTTTGCTCAGCCATCATTTTAAAATAGCCACTGCGCTCCAAATCGGCATTAACGATGGCCCGAATATCCACTGGTGCGCCATTGGTGGCGAATGGCACTATCGCTACGGGTAATGCGCTTTCAGTTCCGCCAGTAACACTAATAGTCAACTCAGCGTAACTAGGCGCTATGTAAAGGGAGCACAACCCTAAAAATAGAACCTTCTTAAAAAAAACCATGATTTTCCCCTGAAAAAACACTTTGCTTTTAAAGATGATGCTTAATTTTTGTTAAACATTCATCAAACAGATTGATATATTCGCCGATTACTCTGGACATAAAGCCGAGTTTTCCGACATACAAAAATTAATCGTTCTAAATTCATTAATTAATTCTTTATCTTTAGGCATTGGTAAAGGCGACGCTGAGTTGACGGCGGCTTCTATAGAATTATTGAAAATAACATCACCGTTACCGGAAACAACATCTGCTTGAATCACAGTACCATCGGAACTTACGCGTATTTTTATTACGCCTTTAAAATCCCCATCAAACGCTGGATGTTTCCAGTTTGATTTTATTTTTCTACGAATTTCAGCAATAACTTTGCGTTTTTCAGCATCTTGAGCTGCCGCTTTGGCTTTTGCATCAGCCTCTGCTTTGGCTTTCGCGGCAGCTTCGGCCTTAACTTTTGCTTCTGCATCCGCTTTGGCCTTTGCAGCGGCTTCGGCCTTAGCTTTACCTTCGGCTTCCGCTTTGGCTTTTGCAGCGGCTTCGGCCTTAGCTTTACCTTCGGCTTCCGCTTTGGCCTTTGCAGCGGCTTCGGCCTTAGCTTTACCTTCGGCTTTGGCCTTTGCGGCAGCTTCTGCTTTGGCTTTCGCAGTAGCTTCGGCCTTGGCTTTACCTTCGGCTTCCGCTTTGGCTTTTGCAGCGGCTTCAGCCTTGGCTTTACCTTCGGCTTCCGCTTTGGCCTTTGCAGCGGCTTCGGCCTTAGCTTTACCTTCGGCTTCCGCTTTGGCCTTTGCAGCGGCTTCGGCCTTAGCTTTACCTTCGGCTTCCGCTTTGGCCTTTGCAGCGGCTTCGGCCTTGGCTTTACCTTCGGCTTCTGCTTTGGCCTTTGCAGCGGCTTCGGCCTTGGCTTTACCTTCGGCTTCTGCTTTGGCCTTTGCAGCGGCTTCGGCCTTAGCTTTACCTTCGGCTTCCGCTTTAGCCTTTGCAGCGGCTTCTGATTTTGACTTAGCTGACTCAGCTTTCTTTGCATCTGCTTTCGCCTGTTCAGCAGCTTCGGCTTTTTCCTTGGCTAATTCAGCTTTTTTGGCCTCAGCTTTTGCCTCGGCAGCGGCTTCAGTCTTTTCTTTGGCTAATTCGGCTTTCTTGGCTTCTGCTTTCGCTTGAGCGGCAGCTTCTGACTTTTCTTTGGCAAATTCAGCTTTTTTGGCTTCGGCTTTTGCCTCAGCGGCAGCTTCAGCTTTTTCTTTGGCTTGTTCAGCTTTCTTGGCTTCGGCTTTCGCTTGAGCGGCGGCTTCGGCCTTTTCTTTGGCTTGTTCGGCTTTTTTGGCCTCGGCTTTTGCTTCAGCGGCAGCTTCAGCCTTTTCTTTGGCTAATTCAGCTTTCTTGGCTTCGGCTTTCGCTTGAGCAGCGGCTTCAGCCTTTTCTTTGGCTAATTCAGCTTTCTTGGCTTCGGCTTTCGCTTGAGCGGCGGCTTCGGCCTTTTCTTTGGCTTGTTCGGCTTTTTTGGCCTCGGCTTTTGCTTCAGCGGCAGCTTCAGCCTTTTCTTTGGCTAATTCAGCTTTCTTGGCTTCAGCAGCAGCTTCGGCTTTTTCTTTGGCGAGTTCGGATTTCTTGGCTTTCTCTTCTTCAATTGCCTGTTGCTGGGCTGCCAATTCTGCTTGTTTTCGCGCTTGTTCTTCTGCTATGCGTTGCTGTTCTTCCAACAGTTTTTGCTGTTCAGCTTGTTTTTCAGCATTGACTTGCGCTTCCATTTCGGAAATTTGTTCAGCATCAATCATGGTGGCATGAATGATTTCCGGCTTAGGATCGCTGACAGGTTGTTTGTCGGGTTTTAACCAAGCACTCAGGGTAAATAACAACAATAGCGTTACATGCAGGGCTATCGCCAGCAGGAATGCTTTTGAATATCGGTTTTGACTAGCCATCCGCTTATTGTTCTTCTGGTTTGGTCATTAATCCCACTTTGGCTACGCCTGCATTTTTTAGGGATGCCATGACGGTAACCACTGTTCCGTAATCAACATCACGATCGGCATTTATCAGCACTTGGGTAGTGGGTTTGGCTGCCAATACAGCCATAACGCGTTCGGTGATGGCTTCTTGTTGCACGGCTTCATCGTCTTTGTTGTCAATCCGCAGGAAATATTCGCCAGATTTCTTGATGGACACCACCACTGGCGGCGTGTCATCTTGCTGGTCAACACTGGCGGATTCCGCTTGTGGCAAGTCAACATCCACGCCTGTTTGCAACATTGGCGTGGTAATCATAAAAATAATCAGCAAAACCAGCGTTACGTCAATATAGGGGACGACGTTGATTTCAGCCATCGGTTTTCTGCGGCCGTGTCGTTTTCTCATTTGCTATGCGCCTGTCTTTGCAGTAGGACTACGAATTCTTCTACGAAAAGCTCATAACGGCCTGTGAGTTTATCTAGGCGGGTTGAGAAGCGGTTGTAAAAAATAACCGCAGGGATAGCGGCAAACAAGCCGATGGCAGTGGCGATTAAGGCTTCGGCAATGCCTGGGGCAACTAAAGCCAAGGTGGCTTGTTTGATGTTACCCAGCGACATAAACGAATTCATGATGCCCCACACGGTACCAAATAAGCCAACATAAGGGCTGGTGGAACCCACTGTTGCCAAAAACGGCAAATGCTCATCAAGCCTATCCAATTCGCGGGACAGTTCGATACGCATGGTGCGTTGTGCGCTTTCCACTTGCACCATAGGTTCTACTGTGCCGCTTTGGCGCATACGGGAGAACTCTTTGTAACCCGCAAGGAAGATTTTTTCGATGCCTTCGGGTTCAAAATCTTTGGCAGACAGCTTCCGGTACAAATCGGCAAGGGCTTCGCCAGACCAGAATTGGCCTTCAAACTCGTCGGTGATTTCTACGGCACGGTTGAGTTCTTTATGTTTGATAAAAATGAAAGTCCATGAGGCGATAGATGCTGAAAATAAAATCAGCATGACAAATTGCACCACAAAGCTGGCTTCGGTAACTAGATGGAATAGGGATAAATCAGTGTTCATGTTAACTGCTCAAGTAAATAGTCAGGAATCGCTTTAGGACGCAGGCTGCTGGCATCCACACAGGCAATGCGAATGAGGCTAGTGCATAAAACAGTGTCTCCGTGGCTGATCGTTTGTTCAAAAGTAAGGCTGGTTTTGCTGCTTGTGGCGATTTTAGCACTGACAGCAAGTTGTTGGTTAAAGCGGGCTGGTTTTAGGTAATCAACTTGTACGGAACGGACGACAAATAAGATATTGGCGGTCGCTACGAGTTCATCCAGCTCATAACCCAATGACCGAAGCATTTCGGTACGGGCGCGTTCAAAAAATTTCAAATAGTTGGCGTAAAACACCACGCCACCTGCGTCGGTGTCTTCGTAGTAAACGCGGACAGGCCAGATAAAGTTCATATTATTAATAATGGTTTTTTGTCCACGAAATACACGAAAGGACTTATCGCACAATCCTTTCTACGGTTGCCTTTGGATAACAACCAAAATTGACCAATAAACCCAAACGCATTTTTGTTGCTTTTAGATAATTCAGCACCTGCGCCCGATGTGTTGCTGTTGTGGCAGAAAGCGCTTTAATTTCAACAATGATGGTTTCATTACAAACAAAATCGGGAATATAATTTTGGAGCAATAACTCACCTTTATAAAAAAGCTTGAGCTCTTGATGCTCTTTGAATGCAATCCCTCGCCTTAAAAACTCTTTACCTAAGCATTCTTGGTAAACCGCTTCAAGAAAACCACTACCCATTTCTTTGTAGACATCATAAACCGCACCTTGTATTTGATAGCATTGTTCGCTATACAAAATATCTATGCCCATTTTATTTTTCGTGTCTTTTCGTGTTTTTCGTGGACAAATTGGCGTCCATTAAAATAACTCCGTATTTACACCCAACGTTTTCGGCGGTTGTAAGCCAAAGTGCAAATAGGTGTTTTCGGTGACTATCCTACCGCGCGGGGTACGCATGATGAAGCCTTGTTGCAGCAAATAGGGTTCAAGGACATCTTCAATAGTGCCTCGCTCTTCGCTGATGGCGGCGGCTAAGGTGTCTAAGCCGACTGGGCCGCCTGCAAAGTTTTCTATCATGGCTAACAGTAATTTTCGGTCTAGGGCATCAAAACCGTTGCTGTCTACCCGTAACATGTCCAGGGCCAACACGGCGATGGCTTCGCTGATAAAACCGTCGCCTTTCACTTCAGCGTAGTCACGCACCCGGCGTAGCAAACGGTTGGCGATGCGTGGCGTGCCTCTGGCGCGTTTGGCAATTTCAATAGCGCCTTGGTTTTCTATGCCAATACCCAGCAAGTTTGCCGAGCGGGTAACAATGCCGCGCAATTCGTCTACGCTATAAAACTCTAGCCGCTGGACAATGCCGAAACGGTCACGCAGTGGCGAGGTCAATAAGCCTGCGCGGGTGGTTGCGCCGATTAAGGTAAATGGCGGTAAATCTAATTTAATGGAACGGGCGGCAGGGCCTTCACCAATCATTAAATCCAGTTGGTAATCTTCCATTGCTGGATAGAGAATTTCTTCTACTGCCGGGTTTAGCCGATGGATTTCATCAATGAATAAGACATCGTGGGCTTCAAGATTGGTTAATAGCGCCGCTAAATCGCCCGCTTTTTCTAATACCGGCCCAGATGTTTGCCGGATGTTCACCGACATTTCGGCGGCTATTATATTGGCTAATGTGGTTTTGCCCAAACCCGGCGGGCCAAAAATCAACACATGATCCAAAGCTTCCTTACGCAAGCTTGCCGCTTTGATAAAAATTTCCATTTGGGTGCGGATTTCTGGCTGTCCGACATAATCCTGCAAACGCTTGGGCCGTATTGCCCTATCTTGGCGTTCTTCGTCGGTACTGCTGCTGGCGCTGATTAATCGGTCACTTTCTATCATCGGGCTGCGCCTTGTAAGGCTAAGCGAATAATGTCTTCACAAGTTTTGTTTTCGGTATCGATGTTTTGCACCATTTTGCTGGCATCAATCGGCTTATAGCCTAATGAACATAAAGCGCTAATCGCTTCTTGCCGAGGATTATTTAGGATTTGCGGGGCTTGAGCGCCCTGCCCTAAATCCATAGTAGTCGCCACGCCATCTGGGCTTGGCAATCGGTCACGCATTTCAATCACCAAACGCTCGGCGGTTTTTTTGCCCACACCCGGCAAGCGTATCAACGCTTGGGTATCATTATTGTGAATGTTGCGATGAAATTCTTCAGCGGTTAAGCCAGATAAAATAGTTAAAGCAAGTTTTGGGCCAACGCCATTCACTTTTATTAAGGTCCTAAACAGGCTGCGATCAGCTTCGTTGATGAAGCCGAACAAGCTGTGGGCATCTTCACGCACCACCAGATGGGTGTGCAGCAGTATTTCTGCACCAAGCAACGGTAGATTGTAAAAGGTGGTCATCGGCGCTTCTAATTCGTAGCCAACACCTTGCACATCCAGCATCAATAATGGTGGCGCTTTATGCACTAATTTGCCGCGTAAAAAACCGATCATTGGCGTAACTCAGTCAAGCGGTTGGCGGTTTGCTGCCAATGGGCGTGACAAATGGCAATCCCCAACGCATCGCTGGCATCTATCTGCATTTGGCCTTGTACATTCAGCAATATTTTCACCATGTGTTGCACCTGTAACTTATCCGCGCTGCCTTTACCAACCAAAGCTTGTTTGACTTGCCGAGCGGCATATTCGGCAACAGACAAGTTAGTACTTTGTGCGGCACAAATAGCCGCACCACGCGCCTGCCCCAGTTTTAAGGCTGAATCGGCATTTTTGTGCATGAAGACTTGTTCAATCGCCGCGCAATCAGGATGGTAAAGTTGTACCACGGTAATAATGCCATCAAAAATTTGTTTTAAGCGATCCGGGAAATAGTCGCCCAAGACCTTGATGCTACCACTGGCAACATAGCGAAACCCGGTGGCGGTGGTATCTATAACGCCATATCCGGTTAATCGCGAGCCTGGATCTATGCCAAGTATACGCATGAGTTGTTTGCCTGTTTTGGAGACGAGTTAGATGGCAAATGGCAAAAACGCCAAAGGCCTAAAATTGGCGTAAATGCTAATACGCCGTGCGCCCATTTCCGCGAAAGCCCGTTGGTGAAAGCCTTTGGTGTTGGCAATAACCAAGGTGTTGGCTGGTAATTGAAAGCATTTAGGCAAGGGAAAAACCATTTGTTGCAGATCGTCGGTAGTGGCGCGAAACGAGCCGCCACGGTTGGGGTGATCTTTTTCCGAACTGGCTGTGCAGCTCATTTGGTATTCCCATTGCAGACTTTTTAAAGTGGAGCGGTGGCTGCCTACTGAATAGGCAAATGGTCCATTCTCATAAGTGACCTCATCGACAAAATACCAAAGCTTGTAAGTATGATGGAATGTGTCTTTGTGCAATTGCTTTTGTATATCAGGGTTACTGGCTTCATCACCGTGGCGCAGCTCGTAAATTGAATATTTTGATGGTCGGCTGAATAAGCCAAACAAGGCCAAGGTCAATTTGGATAACCGTGATTTTTTCACCAAGTGTTCCATGATTGGCGAATTTTTTTCGATGAATGCAAAACGGTTTAATGTGCCGCCATCGTATCGGTCGAAGCCTTGTGGGTGGCTTATTCTTTTGCCAAATCCCCGTTCAGTATTCACGGGTGCTGGCGGCAACTTATCTAAAACTTGGTATATCTCGGCTTTTACTTGCAAATAAGCGGCTTCATCCAAAAAATTTTCCAGGACAACAAGACCGTCTTTAGCAAAAGACTGCCGTAAACGCCTTTCCAGAAAAAAGAATGGTACAGTTCTGATTTTGCAAATCAGATTGCTGACGAGTATGCGAAAAACATGCAAACCCAAGCGATTGGCAAGCGGGTTGCCAATAATACCGACAAAGCTTTTTTCATTTGTGGCAATTGCCAGAAACTGTTTGATGAAAGGCACAGCGGTTTATCTCGATTAAGCTAAGGAAGGGTAAACCTAGACGACGAAGCTGATAAATCACGACATCAGCGACTAAATACTGCGGACAATAATAACCTAAACATAAGCCAATATCGGCAATAAACTACTGCCGGAAATAAAAACATCGGCATTTTCACGGACAACTTCCCGATCAACAACACCACCAAAACCAATGAAAAACGCCCCAGCTTGCTTGGCTTCCAAATCGGTTTTACCATCGCCGACCATCATTAACTGATTGGCTGGCACGTTGAGTTGCTTACAAACTTCGGCTTTGCCGCCGTTACGCGCTAGCGGGGAATCTTGCTGATAATCGGCATAACTGCCATCGTCATTAAAATACAGATCAACCGCATGAACGCACTGTTCAGCAACACCCAGTTGCTGCGCCAATGGCAAAATGGCAGGCTTTAAGCCACCGCTGATGATATGCACTTGCTTGCCTTGGGCATGTAGGGCATCAAACAGAGTGACTACGCCGTCAACCAATTCATCGATATAACGTTTTGCTAGCCAATCAATACTGGCACGATCTGGCTTTATCAACGCTAGCCTTTGCCCATAAACGGCGGCTAATGGCACGCTGCCATCCATAGCTGAATTGGTGAGATTTACCAGCGCATCCCCTAGCCCTGCCCGCTTGCCAAGTTCGTCAATACCTTCAATTTTGCTGAGCGTGCTGTCGCAGTCAAAACAAATGACATCAAAACTCATAAGTTAATTTGGGTGACCTGATGGACGGCGGCTATCGCGCAAAGCTGTTGGATTAAATGCTCAGATAATGGCGCAGAAACGCTGATGACCGCCATGGCATGCAGTTGATCGTCGGCGGTGCTGACTTGCATACGGCTGATATTGATATTGGCATTACCCAGTACGCTGCTGATTGCCGAAATCACTCCCGGTTTATCATCATGTTGGGTAAGCAATAAAGTGCCTTCGGGGACGACTTCAATATCAAATTGGTTGATGCTAACTAAGCGCGGCTGTCTACCACCTAGCAATGCGCCTGATAAGCAGATGGCTTGTTTACCGCAATAGCCCGTCAATTTGATAAGCGAAATGTAATCATGCGACTCATGGGTGACAGATTCGGTCAGGGTAATGCCTTGGCGTTTGGCGATGTTTTCGGCATTAACACGGTTGACTGGCGTGGAAAAATTGCCACTTAAAATACCGACCAGCGCTGACACAGAAACCGGGCGAACCGCCACTTCCGCTGCCTTGCCAAATAAAGCGACTTCAATCTTTTCCAACGGCGCACTGGCAAGACCCGCCAATACGTTACCAAGAATCGTTGCCAAGCCCATGTATTCATGGGATTTTTTCAATTCTTTGGCAGAAACCCTAGGCAAGTTTAAGGCATTAATCGCCTCACCTGTTTTCAAAAAAGTCACTGCCTGACGGGCAATTTCCACACTCACCGCAACTTGCGCTTCGGTAGTGGACGCACCTAAATGCGGGGTGAAAACAATATTGTCCAATTCTAATAACGGTGAGCCTACAGGCGGTTCATTTTCGTAAACATCTAAGGCCACACCTGCCAGCTGTTTATTTTTTAAGGCTTGATAAAGCGCGTCTTCATCAATCAAACCGCCACGGGCGCAATTGATGACCATGGCGGATTTTTTCATTTTCGCCAGCAGTTCGGCGCTGATGATATTGCGGGTTTTTTCAATCAATGGGCAATGTAAGGTTACATAATCGGCACGGCTAGCCAATTCATCCAAACCGACCGATTCCACGCCTAGCTCGGCAAATACTTCTGGAGCGACAAAAGGGTCGAAAGCAATAACCTGCATTTTTAAGCCTAAGCCACGTTGGGAAACAATCCGGCCTATGGTGCCAAAACCGACGATAGCCAAGGTTTTATGGGCGACTTCGGTTCCCATCAATTTGCTGCGCTCCCATTTTCCTGCCCTTACGGAACTGTCAGCGGCAGGCAAATGGCGGCTTAAGGACATCAAATGCGCGATAGCCAGTTCGGCAGTCGTGGTGGCATTGGCATCCGGCGTGTTCATGATGATGATGCCCAATTCGGTTGCTAATGGGATGTCGACATTATCAACGCCTATCCCTGCCCGACCGATGAGTTTTAAATTTTTTGCTGCGTGTAACACCGCCGGAGTTACTTGGGTGTCGCTGCGAATTAATAGCGCGTCGTAATCACCGATAATTTCACAAAGCTGCTCTTCATTCAGCCCCGTTTTTATATGCACTTGAATATCGGTTTGTTCATTCAAGTAATTGATGCCGGCTTCAGCCAGTTTGTCGGATATTAAGATTTTTTTCATGAGTGAAACCCAAGCTAAGCGCTAAAAATGCGCTAGTTTAGCAGCTTTGTTATAATCGCGGAATTTTGGTTGGCGGCAACTGTCTTGCATAACAACTGACCAACACCATTTATCTGCTCATGCACAAACTATTAGCCAGAATTAAAAACGGTTTTGCTAATTGTCAGCAGATAAGCCACTGGTACAAAAACCTAACCCAAGCGGACGCAATGAATATTACAGGCCAACTACAAGTCAACGATGCCCGACTTGAAATGACTTTTATAGCAGATGTCATCTACATTCCAGCCAGCAATTCCCATCCAGGCGGGCTTTACGATAATCAACTGCAACCCATCAGCCACGCCATTACCCACAGGGATAACAAGACCTGGTTAGGCGCACCTTTAAAGGAAGTAATCGATTTAAACAAGCTCCCTTTGCATACCAGCGACAAACCATATTTTTTTATCGGTGATATATATAACCACTATGGGCACTTTATCGTTGAATCCACCGCAAGACTGTGGCCGTTACTGCACTTACCAAACGGATTTGCCAAAAATTATCTCTATTGCGGTAAAGACGCTTCAGAAAAATTGCTACAAAAAACCTATATCAAAGATATTTACGGGTGTTTTTCACTAAGCCCCGACAATTTCCTACGCTTTGACCAACCTTGTCGATTACAAAATGTCTTCATCCCCTTGCCAGCATTTGAAATACGTCGGCAAGGCAACCAACTATTCCGCGAAACCATGCTGCATGTAGGCAATCATCTGGCTGGGGATTTGTCTGAAATCAATAACAGCAATTTAACCCCCCTGTATATTTCCAAATCCAAATTGCCTGGCGGCGTATCCAGAATTTTTAATGAAACCGCTATTGAAGAAATTTTAACCAGTAAAGGCGTTGATATTTGGCATCCTCAAACCTTAGATTTAGCCTCACAAATTAAAGAATTAACAACTAGAAAGTACATTATGGGGTCGGTAGGATCGGCTTTACACAACCTCTTATTTTGCCCTGGCGACAAAATTATCTCCGGCGCGTGTTTAGGGGAAAAAATTAAATCCAGCTATTTAATTATTGATCGCCTTTGTAACAATTCCGCCAGATATATCGCTGGCAAACAAAGCAGCCTCGCCATTAGCAACGACCCCAAACTTTGCAATCCAGCGCGTTTTGTCAATACCTTCTACGCCGCCAAACCTGAAAAAGTAGCTGAACTGCTATTACAAAATTTACAAATTTAAAGGACTATTTTTTAAGATTATGCCCATATTTAAAATTGACGGAGAGTTGGTACTTTTTGCCCACATCCCCAAAACTGGCGGCGCCACCGTACAAAGTTTTTTTAGAAACTATACCTCCGTGCATATGTTTGATGATCGCCCACAAAACCCGGATTTTCGTTGTTCGCCACAACATTTCCATTGTGAGCAACTAAAAACCCTGTTGCCATTCGATTGGTATGCGTACAAATTCACCATCATCAGAAACCCCTATACACGGTTAGTGAGTGAATACCGCATGAGAATGCGTAACAAAATTGCCGACAACGTAACGGTTGACCCTTTTGATGAGTGGGTAGACAGGGCATTCAACAACTATGCAAAAAATCCTTACATTATGGACAACCACATCCGTCCACAATGGCAATTTGTTGACGACAGCTTTGAAATTTACCAATTCGAAGAAGGCGTACCCAAAATCATTAATAAACTTCAAAAACGCCTGCTATTACCGCAAATAAAAGCCGCCATCCCCCACAGGCAAAAAGGCGGAAATCTACAGGTTTCACCCAGCAACGAAACGCTGTCTTCGATTACTGACTTTTATAAGGAAGATTTCCGGCGTTTTAACTACACATTAAGCGTTTGCATCACCTTCATCTATAGCATTTTCTTTAAATCCCACGCCATTTTGGCGGGCGGGTTGAGCACGTTCAGTATCGATTTATGAAAACATTACCTTCTTTCTTATGTATCGGCACACAAAAAGCCGGTACCTCATGGCTTTACGAACAACTGCGCCAGCACCCTAATATTTGGATGCCGCCCATTAAAGAGCTGCATTATTTCGACCACCTTTATTGCGAATCCAGCCGTAACTGGAGCAAATGGCACATAAAACACAGCGCCAAACGCATCATTAAACATGAAATCAATAGCAATAATGCCACCAATTTCGATTACATCCGCTACATCGCCTCATTGGCATCAGAACCGATGTTGACCGAAGCCTGGTATAAAAAAGCCTTTGATCGGCCTGCCGCCAAAAACAAAGTAGTCGGCGACATAACCCCAGAATATTGCCAAATTGGCGACGAAGGCATCAGCTATTTAAAAGGCTTGCTTACAGACGTTAAAATCCTGTGGATCATCCGCGACCCGTTTGAACGGATGTTGTCGCAATTAAGAATGAACGCCGAACGCCAAGGCGTTAACGAAGCCTCGCCAACAGAGAAATGGATGGAACTGGCCTATTCCCCAGATATACTTAGCCGTGGCAACTACTTAGACTATATCCCCCGCTGGGAAGCACAATTTAGCCACGACAACTTACGCTATATCCCCTTCAAACACATTGCCGACCAAGCCAGCCATGTGTTACAAAACATTGAGGACTTTATCGGCGTCCAAAATTGGGATGGTTACGCCTCGCCAGAAAAAAAGATCCATGCCACGCAATCCTTTGATTTACCAGAAGAAGTGAAAACCTATTTACAGCAACAATGCCAGCCTCAATACGATTTCTTAAGCATTCATTTTGATGCCGATTTTGTCAATGCCATATAAGTTGGCAATGCCGTGGACAAGCCCGCAATGATCCGTATACGCTCCCTAATTCCCATCCTTAAGCAGCTATTGCCATTGGCTTATAGCGCCCAAAAACACGGGCGCGAGCTGTCAGTGGTCAAAGACCGCACCGCCAGTATTCGCCGCAACGATTTACTGGCTTTTGTGGTATTGCGAAATGAAGCGGTACGCATCCCCTACTTCCTAAGCTATTACCGCAAATTAGGGGTGAAACATTTTTTGTTTATTGATAACGCCTCCGATGACCATTTTATGGCAATCATCAGCGAGCAAGCGGATTGTTCGATTTGGCACACCAACGCCAGCTACAAAGACGCCAAATATGGTGTCCACTGGCTAAATCATTTACTGAAAAAATACGGTTGCGGACATTGGTGCTTAACCCTAGATCCCGATGAATTTTTAATTTATCCGCACTGCGACAGCCGCACACTCACCGAACTCACGGCTTATTTAGATCAAGAAGGCAAAGCGTCGTTTTTTTCCATCATGCTAGACATGTACCCCGAAGGCAATATCGACCAAGCCCACTACCGCGCAGGTGAAAATCCTTTAAGCATTTGCCCGTGGTTTGATGGCTCGGGTTATTATCAAGACAAGCGCCCCAATTATGGCGAGTGGTGGCTACGCGGTGGCGTAAGGCGGCGGGCATTTTTTGCTGACCAGCCATGGCAAGCACCTGCGCTCAACAAAACTGTGTTAGTGAAATGGCGTTGGTATTATGGTTATATCGCCTCTACCCATATCGTCTGGCCTAATTTCTTAAATCGCCCGCATTTTCATGACACCTTGGCACCAACTGGCTGCCTGTTGCACTTTAAATATCTGGCTTTACTGCGCGACAAAGTGGAAGAAGAAATGCAGCGCCAACAGCATTATGCTGGCTCGCGCGAATATCAGCGTTATCTGGATGGCTTAAACAACCAACAGACTTTATGGACATCGGCATCCACACAGTTCCGCAATTGGCAACAATGTGTAGAATTAGGTTTAATGAATGTTGGGCGTTGGTTTTAATGAAATTAGCTTTTATCATCCTGGCGCATAATGACGCCTGCAATGTCTTACGGTTGATAACCCGTTTAACGGCTGACGATGACCTCGTTACCTTACACTGGGACAAAAACAATCCGCTGGATTTTCAAGCGATTGCCAAACGTGAATTATCGACAGACCAGCTCAGCAACCTGCACTTCTGCCCACGCTTTGCCGTGCAATGGGGACGCTGGAGCATGGTTGAAGCCACCTTATCCGCATTGGCTACCAGCCTAGCCGCAGATGCCAATATTGATTATGTCATCCTGCTCAGCGGTGCCGACTACCCATTGCAATCCATTTCGGCATTAAAAGCCTTCTTAAGCCAACAACAAGGCAAAGAATTTATTGAATGCGTAGACCCAGAAGTCAATCCTTGGGTAGTACAAGGCTTGGTAAAAGAACGCTATTGCCAATACCATTGGTTTAGCTGGCGCAGCCAAAGGCGACTGTTCGACTTTTCCACCAAACTACAAAAAAAGCTGGGCATAAACCGTAAATTGCCCGAAAACCTCAAAGCCCATTTGGGTTCGCAGTGGTGGGCATTAACGGCGGCAAGCTGCCAGCAAATCTTAGCAATTAGCGAACGCCGCGCCATAAGACGGTTTTTTAATGCCACTTGGGTACCAGATGAACTGTTTTTCCAAACCTTGATAGCGGCAATTGTCCCTAAAGAACAAATAGCCGGGACTGGGCTTACTTTTTATCAGTTCGACAATGCAGGCAAACCGCTGGTGTTTTACAACGACCACTTAGAATTCCTGTGCCGACAAAATTATTATTTCGCCCGAAAATTATCACCAGAAGCCAAACAACTGCGTAAGCAATTAGACGACTATATCGACCACAATCCCAATAAAACCAAGCCAACAGCCATTAAAAAATACTTGGATGACTACCAAAAATTCAGCGCCATCCAATGGCGTGGCATCCCCAATAGGCGTGTTATTGGCAAACAAAACGATGCTTGGTACGGGGATTTAGAATGGAACACCCAGCTGTATTTTGTCATACTGAGCAATACTGATGCCAAGCTAAACCCCTTGCAAACAGCGCTCAATCAGCTGCCGGGTATCCGCTGTTTTGGCGAACTGTTTCATGGAAGTCATATTGATTACAGCCTATTAGGCCACGAGCATCCTTTTTATCCGGCAAATAAACCCGCCTTAAGAAATATGAAACGGCCTAATTTTTTAGTTGATCTGTTAACCGCCAATAGCAGCCACTTTGTCGGTTTTATACTGCGTTTGCCCAGTGACAATGAAATGGAAAAAGTAGTGCTATACGACCCCAACGCCACGCTAATTTTTATCCAACCTGAAGATAACCCTATCAACAACGGTATGCAGAAAATTGACTGGTCTGGCGCGTTTGACAACATGATTATGCAAGACCATATGCAAGCGGCACGCAAAACAGGTAAAGCCTTTATGGTGGTTAAAACCAAACAACAGCACATTCCTCAAAAAGCTTTGCGGCAGATACTTAGTCAGCTGTTTGCATTAAGCAATACCACCAAAGCAGAGAATTAATTTGAGATTATTTAGCATTCTTGACGCAGTTGGTGAAGGTTTCCACGATTCATTACGGCAATGTTTGGATAACAGCCCGGCTTATAAATTTGAAGCCAACAACCGTCTGGTAATGACCTTACTGGTCAGGAATGAAGCCGATGTCATAGAAGGCAACCTGCGTTTTCATCTGGATCATGGCGTAGATTTCATTGTCGCCACCGACAATGGCTCCAGCGATGGCACCACCGAAATACTGGAAGAATACGCCAAAAAAGGCGTGGTACATCTGCTTCACCAACCCAGCCGCATTTTCCAGCAACAAGCTTGGGTCAATCATATGGGGCAACTGGCATGTAACAAATTTGCCGCCGACTTGATCTTCCACGCCGATGCCGATGAACTATGGTATCCCGCCAGCGGCTCATTAAAACGCGAGCTATGCTCACGCGATAGGGTCGACGTGCTTTCCGCCCCAGTCAGAAACATGATGCTGTTCTATAAAGGCGGCGAAGAACGTTTTCCCGCCGATGTCGGTTACGAAATCAACAGGCCAATTATTAAGCCTGTGCGTAAAGTTATGGAAGAAGTCGCGCAGCGCTCCTTCTTTTTATACCGCTACCCCAATAAAGTCATTTACAAAACCCGCCGTGGCTACATTGACGTGGTACAAGGCAACCACGATATTGTCCCCAGCCATGACTACCGCGAATTCGTCAAACAAAATGCCTACGATATTGAAATCTTGCATTTTCCAGTACGCGGCTACGACCAATTCCTGCAAAAAATCATCAACAATGGCGAAGGCCTAGAAAACTTAGACTTATTTATCGGCAGCAATACCGTCAACGCCTGGCACGTAAAGCGTTGGTACAACCTCTATAAACAAGAAAAACTCGCCGAAGAATACCAGCGGTTACTGAACTTAGAAGCCTACATTGATAAAGGCATCTTGGTGCCGTTAAGCCAACAACGTAAAGAACTGTTGAAATATTTTGACGCCAAAATAATGGCGTTGAGCTAAGGTTTTAGCGCGAATGTTTAGTAAATATTGATTTATCGGTATTTTTTCGTAGGTTCTAGCGGCGGCTCGCCTGATCGTGGCAAGATTTTGTAAGCATTTTAAAAAGGCGGACAGCCGTGCGCCCCTAAAGCGTTAGATTTTTACGGAAAACACCTTAAGGAATCGCTGAATTAATTGATTCCATTCATGCTTCGACAAGCTCAGCACGAACGGAATCAATTAGTTACCGTTCGGCCTCGACTGCATGGACAGATAGTTGCTCCTGCACTATCTGCATTTCCCACATCCCTGTGGGTCATGTAGGAGGTAGACAGAAAACCGCTCCTGCGTTTTCTGCATTCGCCACATCCTTGTGGCTTAGCAACGCAGGAGCAGTTGCCGAGAGCTTGTCGAAGGCTTTGTTCAGCGATTCCTTAACTGCCGCGTTCACATTGAAGGGCTCTAAAACAATGGCAAGCAAAACCCACCAAAAACACCCCAAAAAAGCCATTATTGCGGGGTTTATCGCGCTTATCGTCAGTATCATCCTATTTTTTGAGGTTAAATTTTTTACCGACACTGCCAACAGTTATCAACAACAGCAATTCACCACCATCACAGGCGCAACCATTAAACTATCGGCGTTACTTGGCAAACCCGTCATTGTCACTTTCTGGGCCACCGACTGCCCCAGCTGCATTGCCGAAATCCCCCATTGGCGAGCGCTATATCAGCGTTATCATCCGCAAGGCTTAGAAATCATCGCCATCGCCATGTATTACGACCCACCAAGCCATGTGGTCAGCATGACCCAAGCCCAACAACTACCCTACCCAGTCGTTTTAGATTTACACGGACAACACGCCCACGCCTTCGGTGATGTGCAACTAACCCCCAGCAGCTTTTTAATCTCCCCAGATGGCAGCATCAGTTTCAGCCAAACCGGCAAACTGGATTTTGCTGATTTAGAATCCCGTGTTGTAAATCACTTAAAAACGGATGTTGTCTATTCGTATATGAACGAAGGGAAATAGCCAAATAGGGTGCACTAAGAGACAAAACCCATTACTTAACCAAATCATAAACCGCGTTAAACGCTGTCCCTGTATCAGCCTCTGTTTCCAACGCGGCTATGCGTTGCAAATACAAAGCACTAGCGGCATCGTTATGTTGCTCAGCTAGCTTGCCAAACAAGGATTTAGCCAATTCGAATTGCTGTTGCCGAAAAGCTGTTAAGGCTTCGGCAAATGCCACGCAAAACTGTTGTTGGTTAGGACTGATTTGCTTATGTTCAGCAATGACTTCGTAAATTGCTACCGGATGCTGTTTGCCTTGCACTCGGACTTTGTCCAATTCGCGGCAAGCAAACACCGCTTTGACGTGCCGATAGGTATATTCAGAGATCAAAATTTCACTGCCGTAATACTTGTTCGCCCCTTCCAAACGCGCTGCCAGATTGACGGTGTCGCCGATCATGGTGTAATCCAAGCGGTCGATAGATCCGATATTACCGACAACCGCTTGCCCGGTATTGATACCGATACGCATAGTCAACATTGGCAAGCCGCGCTGCTGCCAGCTTTTGCGTAATGCTTGCAAACTACGCTGCATGGCGAGGGCGCAAGCCACGGCTTGTTGGGCGTGGTCGGTTGCGGTGACGGGCGAACCCCAAAACGCGACTATCGCATCGCCGATGAATTTATCTAACACCCCCGCTTGTTGGCTGATTTCGCTACTCATGTGGGTGAGATAATCATTGAGTAAGGCCACCAAATCTTGCGGCGACATTTGTTCAGAAATACTGGTAAAACCTGCCAAATCGCTAAATAAAGCCGATATTTCCCGTGTTTCGCCACCTAATACCACGTCATGATTGAGCAATTCTTGGGCAACCACGGGAGAAACCATCTTGCCCAATAAGTTGCGGATTTTTTCCTTTTCCAGCAATTGCATACCCATTGAATTAAATGCCAAACCCAGTTGACCGATTTCATCATCGCCACTGATCGCTACTTGATGGCGGTAATCGCCTTTACCGATAGCTTGAACACCGGTTGCTAAAATCTGTACGGGTTTGCTGACCGATTTTGCCAACCAAGCCGCCGCCAAGCTGGCAAGGCCAATGCTAAACAAGACAATCACTAACAATAGCCATTGCAAATTGTAAAAATTTTCTAGGGCTTTTGCCCAAGGCCGTTCAATCAGGGCGATTAATTTGCCGTTGGCTTTGGGTTCTAAAGTCACCATCCGGCTTAGGTAAGTTTCTTGGTCGGTATGCCAAAAAAAACCATCGGTTTGGCTGGGAAATAAAGGTAATTTTTGCTGAGTGATGTTGGCTAAGGTAGTCGCATGAACTTGCCAAACTTGGTTTTGTTCGCTTAACACGCTGATTTCCACTTGCGTCAATTGCTTGAGTTGTGCCAATACCGGGGTATCAATTTGAAATCCCAGACATAGCCAAGCGATGGGTTCAGGCGCCAAAATCGGCACGACCACCAGTTGGTAGGGCATTTTTCCGATCAGAATCAAACGGCTGGCCATGCCTTCGCTTTCGGCTTGTTCCAACAATTCGGGCGCAAAAAAATCTTGTCCAGTATTTTGTGGGTTCAGTGTGTCGATTTGGACAATATTGTCCAGCGACACCAAAAATGCGCTATTGGCTTGGGCGCGACTGCTTAAATTACTGAGTGCCGACGCGATGGTGGCTTGATCGTGGGTGCCAATGACCCGCTTAAACGCATAATCACTGGCTAATGCCGTGGCTTGTTGGCTAAGTTGTTGGCTGCGTTCACTTAATAGCCGTAAAAAGACCCGTTCCGTTACCAGCAATTCACGGTGGATGCTTTCTTCGGTATTTTGCCGGAAAACATGGTTTACCACGGCAAATACACCAGCCAACATCAGCAATAATAAGCCGATGATATAAAACGACAAACGGCTGCGGAAGCGTTTGAACGGCCTGAGTAGCTTAACGGTAGCCAACATTCAGACCCAATTCCGTGGGTAAACGGATTGCCCGTGCATTTCGCTTTAAACGCATGGATAAAGCCAATTCACTGACATGATCGGCATTTGCCGCAATGTTTAAAGATTCGGGAGCCAGGCTTTTTAGCTGGGGATGCCAAGCGGTCAAGACATAATTTGACCCATCAGGAAGACTCAGTTCGGCGATACCTTGTTTATCGGTCAAAGCAAAAAAGGGGCTATCAACAACGAATATATAGGCCGACATCCAATCATGGATATTGCAACCTAAGTTAACGACGCCCGCCTTATCGAATATGACGGGTTTGGCGGGTGTGCCTGCATAGAGAGGCAATTCGAAATTTTTCGCTTCCGAAAAAGAATAGACGTGGTGGCGAATGTTGTCGTGGTTAGGGAAGATGACCGGAGTTCCAGTCCTGACAATGGTAATGTGGTTGATAAATTCCTTATCCATTTGGTCAATGATGACCGTTTTAGGCTTGGCTGGTTTAGCTAATGCTGGCGATTGTGATTGCACATAAACAGCGGCTTGAGGAATGGGCTCGCCATCATTATCGGTCACTTTTATCCGCCAAATGTCAGCTTCAGCATGGCTGAACATGAATGTAAAAACGAAGGCAATGATCTTGGTTTGCATATCCTTCTGCCTCAATAACTGTAATGGAAACTGAATTGGATTTTATGGTTTTCATAACCCATCCCCAACGCTTCCGTATCACTGTAACTGTAATTTAACGCGGTTGCCGCATGTCCGTCCCATAAGGCATAGCTTAAGCCTACGTTATAGAAGTTGGTGTCGCCGGGTGCACGATATATCCAACCAGGGAGCGCGTCGTCTTTGCTGATGCTGGAGATTTGGTTCAATGTGGCGGGGGTGAGGCTGTCCGGCATGTTATTGCTGTTAATGTCGCCCCAACGGTGGCTATAAGCTAGGTTCAATTGCATCCGTTCATTGAGACTAATATTGCTACCTAGCTCAAGTGCGTGGCCTTGGAGGGTAAAGGCCGATTCAGCAAAGTCTTTGTGGCGAATATTAGCTCTGGCGGCATCACGGTTATCAAAGCGATAGCCAATGTAAATTTGCTGAAAGTCACTAAACCAAGACGATAGCCGCATCCCAGCAAGCAATTGGTTTCCAGATCGTAATTGGCTATCAGAGAACATTTCTCTATCGGCAACATCTATGCTTAATACAGGGGCTTTATGGCCTAAACCGAATTTGTGGGTCAATACGCCTTTACCACCAATAGTGTATTGATTGAGTTTGGTAAAGTTTTCGTGGGTTTCGCCACTCCATTCCAGTGTCGCGTAGGCTCTGGTAAAAGCATCGAATTGATACACGCGTCCGCCTGACAAAAAGGCTCTGCCGATGTAATCTTCCAGTTGCGAAGTAGTGAAAAACGACTGACTGATATTGTTGTCAAATTGCCCACTTACGGTGGCATCGGCTAACCATTCCACCCACTCAGAGCGGCTAGTAGAACAATACAATGAACTGGCAACAGATAAAACAACAACAAAGTGGCGAGTTAGGGTTTTCAGCATAGTATGGTAAGGATGGGCAATATTGCTTGGCGGCATTTTTATCACACATTCACTTGATTATCTAAGCTTTTAGCACAAAAGATGCTTTTAACGCATTGTTCTAAATGAACCCCTTAGGTTATATTTTGTAAGTTACTAAGATAAACAAGTCGCTATTATTGCGTAAAGATTTTCTGGGCATCCTGCCCGAAAATCTGCAAAAACTACGCGACGGTTAGATTGCTCCGCAAGCCCGAGCCGTCCTCGCACAATATCGCCCCGACAAGGAGATCGGGACATCGTGCCACTGACTCTACGCCCTCAATATCGCCCGGCTGCATTTTATTCTTCGCGAAAAGCATGCTCCAAAAACGCCGATTGCGATAAGGACTAAGCGGGACTAACGATACCAACTTCTCCCAACTCCGGTTCGAAGTTCCATGTGCCGTCAGAGAAAGGTTATTTTATAGCTCTTCCTTTTAATTTGATGGATATTTCAGGTTCATTACCATCATCACTTTTTACAACTAAATTGCTTTCAATATTACCAATGTTTTTAGGTTCAAAATTAACATCAAGTACTTTATTTTGATTGGGGGGAATAACAAAACTAGTTGCAGAAGAAACCACAAATGAAGAATTGCTCGAAGTGATTGAATTGACAGTTAAAGTTTTATCACCCACGTTCTTGATTGTGATTTTTTTCGTATTTATTGCATTTACAGCAGTCGATTTAAAAAGGGCTTCGGACGGCGCAAAGATGTCAGCTAAACCCAATTTAAATGCAGTCAATTTTCCATCGCCGCTAGCGACATACAGCCCACTTTCACCTAAAGCCAACTGTCCAGATACAGCATAAGACCAAACATTTTGGTGGGTCTTAATATCTATTGCATAAATTTTATTTGCGGTTGCCAAAAAAACATGTGATTTAGTTACGACTAAATTATTGACTACACTGCCTTTAACCGTGTTTTTCCATGTCCATAAAGTATTGCCAGTTACTTGGTCAAGAGCGACTAATGAGCCTTGGGTTGTGCCAGCGTAAACGACTTTATTCGCTAAAGCAGGTTGCCCCGCGTAATCTTCATTAAAGTTGTAGGTTTTTTGCCACCCGATTTTTTTTGTGTCTGTCCTAAATTTGCTTAATAGACCGCCATCAATGACGAACACGTCATTTAAACCACCTAACATTGGTACTTCCGCTTGCTCTCCTGAATTAATGATTTTGAATGCGGCCTTTCCAGTTAAACGGTCAACCGCATAAAGTGCCCCTATATAGGAATAAGCAAGTTTTTCATCGACCGCTGGAGTCCAGCCATCGACTTGTGGCAATTCGTAAAACCAATTTTGGTGATCCTTTATGGCATTAAACGAATACATGCCGCCATATGAACCGCCATTGACATATACATTATCCTTGTAAATTGTAGGCGCCAAATACCTTTCCCATTGGGCAGCATGTGGTGATTGAAAAATCAAGTTACCAGACGAAGCAGAATAAGCCCTTAAATAAGTATCAGAATCATGATTACCCGTTTGCACATATACCTTGCCATTTGCATAGCTAGGTGGATTTACAGAATAAATATTGGAAAAACTTTTTCCCCAAGCTAAAGTTCCATCTTTTTTGATTGCATAAATATGCTGGACGCCAAAATAACCAGGAATGGAAACATAGATTTGGTTTTGGGCTACAGTAACTGGGCTTAATGCACTTGAACCGACTGTTTTTTTCCAACGGAACGTAATGTCACTGGGATTTATGGTCACAGGCACATAACCCGTATGTGAAGCATTGGCCTGATTCATCGCCCATTGATCGCTGGCAACAGAAGCACTGCTCGAAAAAATCGAATAACCCAACACCATAACTTTACTGATCGCAATAGATAATTTAATTTTCATTTTCGCCTTTTAGTTGATTTGATACTGTTTAATAGCTTTGTTTTTGTTTTACCAACCTCTTTCAATTACTAATAAACCAGAGACATAGAAATGAAGCACACTTAGTACCCATAATTATAATATTAGAGTCAGTATGGCATTGGCAATATTTATCATAACCATTCACCCTGCCAAAACTACCAACATGTAAACCATTTGATATATAAGCTGGATTCGCTGATAAGCAATCCATCTATTAGAACACGCAAACTTCATTGAGAATTGCGACTTGCCTGTTAGCGACACAACTATGTTCCTACATCTTCAAGCACCCTTTCAATCCAATACATTAAAACCTATTTAAGCCCCTCGCCAACCACCACCAAAAACACCATAAAAATTGTTCGTGCCATTTCGTGGCGTTTTAACATCAGGAGACAATTTAAAAGTTACCCACAAAATCTGTGGATAAATCTGTGTGTTAATTGTTAGCTTGATGGCTTAGTTGCGGTTTTTACAGCAGTTTTGTTAAATCGTACAATTCTAAGACAGCAGGTTTAACTATTAATAATCAACAGCTTATACCACTTACACCCATCTAGCAATCATCGCTTGACATGCCCTAAGTGGCTGATAGTTTCTGTGGGCAACCGCTTTTGACAGCAAACTTTATACGCTAAACCTCGATTTAAGCATGTGTGCCAAAATTACGCCGCTTGTTTGACAAAACCTAACATCTGACAAAAGCAAAAACACCCAGCAAGACCGCTAACCATGTAGTCAAAAGCCAGATCAAGTACAAATGATTTTTGCAGGATATAATTTAAAAGTTACCCACAAAATCTGTGGATAAGTCTGTGTGTTAATTGTTAGCTTAATCGCTTAGTTGCGGTTTTTACAGCAGTTTTGTTAAATCGTACAATTCTAAGACAGTATATTTAAACATTAATAATCAATGACTTAAATTACTTACACCCACCTAGCAAACACCGCTTGACATACCCTAAGTGTCTGATTGTTTCTGTGGGCAACTACTTTTGGCTCAAAACCATTTTCGGTTTATTCACTGCCTGCATGTTCATCCCAAAGCTTATCCAATCGTTTTGCCGAAACCGGAAACGCGGTTTTCAGTTGCTGGGCAAACAGCGATACCCTCAGTTCTTCAATTGCCCATCGGAACATATCCCGCTCAGCGATTACCTGGTCTTTTTTCATACGCTTTTCCACATCTTTCCAATAACGCACGGCGTAGCGGTTAACTTCTTGGACTTTTTGCGGATTGTTGTCGCGTTTATCCAAACGGTATTGCATGGCTTTCAGATAACGGGGGATGGCTTTCAACTGCTCGTGTGGAGTGGATCGGATAAAGCCCGAATAAATCAGCAAGGCCAGCTGTTGATTTAAGTCTTGTGCTAGCGGGTCGTTGGCGTTAAAGCGTTGCAATTGGCTTTGTAAGGTATTGTATAAAGTTAAGATGTCCAGCACGGTTTGCCCGGCGGTATTGGCAAAGCTCAACAAGCCGTTTTTGTTTTGCTTTAGGCTTTGCTCAAACACTGTTTGGCTGCGGATATTGGCGCCGTTGATGAACACGCTATCCAAAATCATCGCCAACATATCGTTCTTATAGGTATGCACTTGCTCATCGGCTAATATCGGATGCTTGGGCAAACGTTGGTAAGCCAATTCAGCGGCGGCAGATTGCGGCATATTTTTTAATAAATACGTGCAGTCTTTGCGTAATTGCAATTGGAACAAGCGCAAAAGACCTGCATGATGCTGATGTTCGGCTTTTTGGCGGGTATCAAAAATCCGCACGCCGACCGCATCGCCCTCATCAATAATCGCCGGAAAGCCGCTAAAGGTTTGGCCTTGCTGGATGAATTGGTAATGCTCTGGCAAATCGTCAAACGCCCAGCCAATACAGCCAGTGAAATTCAGTTCATCGGCAGCGATTTGGTCAAAACTGTCGCCGGCTTTTACCGCATGGGCGAGCTGGAGTTTTTTCAGATCGCGCCCGTAATCCAGCAATTTGCCGTTTTCGTCGATAACGCGGAAATTCATTTTTAAATGCTCTGGCAAACCCTCCATAGTCCAAGCATTCAAAGGGATGGCTTCGCCAGTGAGTTTGCGTAAGCGGTTGCCCAGCCATTCATAAAGTGAGCCTTTAAAATCCGGCTCAATTTCCAAACATTGCTTGATGGTTTGCGGCACTGGCACAAAGTGCTTGCGGATTTGTTTGGGCAAGGCTTTAACCAAGGCCACGCATTTTTCTTCCAACATGCCCGGTACCAGCCAATCGAACGGCGTGGCGGTGAGTTGGTTGAGCTGATGCACAGGGATCACTGCGGTTACGCCATCTTCGTCATGCCCAGGTTCAAAACGGTATTGCAAGGGAATCGTCAGGCTGGCGATTTTCTTGCTATCGGGATAATCCCATTCATTAACGAAGCCTTCTTCCTCGCGGGTTAAATCTTCCTTGGTCAAAAATAGGATTTTTGGATTGGCTTTTTCCGCAGTCTTGCGCCATTGGTCTAAGGTGATGCCATTAACGACTTCGGCGGGCAATTTGCTGTCATAAAACTGGTACAGCCATAATTCATCTTCAACCAAATCCACCCGTCGGCCTTTGTGTTGGATATAGCCGACTTCTTCCAGCAGCTTTTGGTTGGCGGTAAAAAACGGCGCGTTGCTATGGTATTCGTGCGACACCAAAGCCGATTGGATAAACATCATCCGCGCACCATTGGCATCGACATTTTCATACGGGATTTTGCGCCCAGCTTGTAAAGTCAGACCGTACAGCAAAGTCCGCGCATACACGGCAGTACGTCCGGCTTTTTTCTCCCAATGCGGATCGTAATAATTGTGTTTGACCAAATGCGCCGCGCATTGCTCTATCCATTCCGGCTCAATTTTCGCCACGGTACGCGCATAAACTTTGCTGGTTTCCACCTGCTCCGCCGCCATAATCCACTTAGGTTTTAACTTATGCTGACCAGAACCGGGAAAGATATAAAACTTCAAACCGCGCGCACCTAAGTATTCATTTTGCTCATGGCGGAAACCAATATTCGATAACAAGCCCGTCAGCAAAGCAAAATGGATTTGCTGATAATTGGCGGGATTTTCATTGGCTTTCATGCCCAAATCGCCCTTAATCACTTGCATGATTTGCGCGTGGTTGTCGTACCACTCGCGCATCCGCAGATAAGACAGGAAGTTATCGCTGCAATATTTCCGCAACTTGCTGTTAGACAGATGCTTTTTTTGTACTTCAAACTCATGCCATAAATTCAGCAAGGTCATAAAATCGGATTCAGGATGCCGGAAAGCTGCGTGTTTGGCTTCGGCTTGCGGCATTTTGTCGGCGGGTTTATCGCGTGGGTCTTGAATGCTCAACACTGCAACGATGATGGCGACTTCCGTCAAACTGCGTTGCTCATTGGCGGCAACCAGCATTCGCGCCAATTTTGGATCGGTGGGGAATTTCGCCAACTGCCTGCCGATGTCGGTCAAACGGCCTTCCTTATCCAGCGCGTTGACTTCCTGCAACATGGTTTTGCCATCGCGGATCATCTTATCGTCCGGCGGCTCAAGGAACGGAAAGTCGGCAATATCGCCCAACTTTAACGCCGCCATTTGCAAAATCACCGCCGATAAATTGGTACGCAGGATTTCCGGCTCAGTAAACAGCGGGCGCGCCTCGTAATCTTGACGCGAATACAAACGGATGCAGATACCTTCCGCCACCCGACCACAGCGCCCTGCCCTTTGGTTGGCGCTAGATTGCGAAACCCGCTCTATCGGCAAACGTTGGATTTTACTTTTGTGGCTGTAACGGCTGATGCGGGCGTGTCCGGTATCGATCACGCCGCGAATGCCCGGCACAGTGAGCGAGGTTTCGGCAACGTTGGTCGCTAGCACAATCCGCAGCTTGCCGCCTTTGGGATGAAACACCCGTTCTTGTTCACTGACGCTGAGTTTGGCGTACAGCGGCAGGATGTCGTATTGGGTGGGATGATGTTTTTTTAGCGATTCGGTGGTCTCGCGGATTTCGTGTTCGCCGCTTAAAAAAATCAGCACATCGCCGCGCAAATCGCGGTATAGCTCATCGACAGCATCGAGGATTGCCTGCTGCAAATCATCCCGACTTTCGTCTTCCTCTTCGTCCTTTTCCTGCTCAATCGGGCGATAGCGCACATCCACCGGAAACGTCCGCCCAGAGACTTCAATAATCGGCGCATCATTAAAATGTTTGGAAAAGCGTTCGGTGTCGATGGTTGCCGAGGTGATGATGAGTTTTAAATCTGGACGCTTCGGCAACAGCCATTTCATATAGCCGAGCAGAAAATCGATGTTCAGGCTGCGCTCGTGGGCTTCGTCGATGATGATGGTATCGTACTGGTTCAAGTACGGATCGTTCTGCGATTCCGCCAGCAAAATTCCGTCGGTCATCAGCTTAACCAAGGTTTCCGCGTGGGTTTTGTCATTAAAACGCACTTTGTATCCAACCGATTTGCCGATTGGCTCGCCTAGTTCTTCGGCAATACGGTCAGCGACCGTCCGCGCCGCAATCCGCCGTGGCTGGGTGTGTCCGATAAATCCGGCAGCACCACGGCCTATAGCAAGGCAAATTTTCGGCAACTGGGTGGTTTTTCCTGAGCCAGTCTCGCCGCACATAATCACCACCTGATTGGCTTTGATTAATTCAGCAATATCATCTTTTTTATAAGTGACGGGTAAATCGGGGAAATTTAACGGCGGAATACTGGCAAGCCGCTGGTTTCTGGCTGCCACCGAGCGGGCGATTTTACTGGCGAGTGCGCCGAGTTGGCTGCTGGGGTCTTTGCCTTTTTGGTATTCGCTGCGGAAACGATCCAGCTGACGTTTAAAGCCGTGCCTATCAACATTAAGGCACAAAGGAAGCTGATTGCTGAGTTGTTTAATCTGATCGGAAGAGGACATTAAAACGGCTAGGTAAAATTAAGGCTATTATAATAGCAGTTTGTCGGATGTCGCTGTGCGGGCTTTACCGAAACAGCGACAACACATTCGACCCGTTTAACCATTAGAGGAGCAAGCCATGAACATTTCATCTGCGTTATTACCCGATTTGATTGATGCCGTTGCCGATACCATCGCCAGCCATGCCGAAGAAGTGACGGCATTGGATCAAGCCATCGGCGATGGCGACCATCTGATTAATCTGCAACGCGGCTTGAATGCGTTAATGGCGCAATCCGATGAATTGGCAGAATTAGCTTGGCCTGTCGCTTGGCAAAAAATCGGCATGACCATGATGTCCACCATCGGTGGCGCATCCGGCTCTTTATTTGGCACCTTGTTTGTCGCCATGAGCAAAGCCGCGCGCGAATTGCCACTCAACCAAACAGGCTTTGCCGAGATTTTTATGGAAGCCGTCAATGCCGTCAAACAACGCGGCAAATCCGATATTGGCGAGAAAACATTATTAGACGTGTTATGTCCTGTCGCTGATTATTTGCAAACCGCAGCGGCTGAAAATGTTGATTTAACGACCTTACTGACCGAACTGGACAAAGTAGCCATAGCAGGCATGGAAGCCACCCGCAATATGCTGGCAACCAAAGGCCGAGCCGCGTTTTTGGATGAACGCAGTCGTGGGCATATAGATGCTGGCGCTAAGACTACGCAGCTGATTATTGCTGCGGTGGTGGAGGTGTTGTTGGCGTCTTAGTAATTTCACTTGTTTTCGTTAGTTCCCAAGCTCCGGCTTGGGAACTCAAGTCCAAGAAGCTCTAGCTTCGAGATCACGGGAAGCTAGGGCTTCCAAAACGGCATGTCCAAGCGGGAGATTGAGAACAAGCGAACACAAGCTGTTCGTGCTTGTCGAAGCATGAGCGGCTTGTGTTACGAGTGACGGATTTTTCCATTCATCCTTCGACAAGCTCAGTATTGTAGGGCGCATTAGCGATAGAGACTGTGAAAGTATTCAAAAATAAGCGCCTTAAAAACCAAAAACCCACTGCGAAATTAAAAAATGCTTTAAAAAAGATGTTTTTTTAGTCGTTTTTACGCATATTTCAGGTTTTTCTCGCCAT
>Ga0247843_1002381_pt1 | contig 34363 bp, 32 predicted proteins | sample LaCruzMarch2017__FD_192420 | JGI IMG/M metagenome (GOLD analysis project Ga0247843, IMG submission 192420) | Freshwater microbial communities from meromictic Lake La Cruz, Castile-La Mancha, Spain - LaCruzMarch2017_8m | ecosystem: Environmental > Aquatic > Freshwater > Lake | place: Spain... | reverse complement strand
GACCAAATTCCCTTTGTCAACAACTTTGCAATCCCGCAAAGCCCGCCAAAATCATACATCGGCGGCAACAGCCATCCCCGGTCAAATCAGCTTCATCCGGGAAAGCCGACCATTTTAGCGGGTTTTACGGGCGTGTCAACGGAAAAATTAACCTATATCAAGGTTTGTGCTGTTACAAAATATACTGGCACTTTAAAGCAACTAAAAATCAATTACATAACCATTTTCGGCCTATAGCTATTTAGAAAAATATTTCTAAATATTTTGTTCGCCATGCTCGTTAAATTGCATGGCATATAATTTTGCGTAGGCTCCGCCTTTCGCTAATAAATCGCTATGCGCCCCAGATTCAACTATCCGCCCATGCTCCAATACCAAAATTACATCCGCACTTTCTATAGTAGAAAGGCGATGGGCAATAACCAAAGTAGTACGTTTGCCCATAATTTTCTGCAATGCCGCCTGGATATACCGCTCTGACTCCGTATCCAACGCCGAAGTCGCCTCATCTAAGATTAATATTGGCGCATCTTTCAGCAATGCCCTTGCCAACGCCAGCCGTTGCCGCTGCCCGCCAGATAGCTTTACGCCGTTTTCACCAATTTCAGTATCCAAACCATGCTCCAGCTTACTGACAAACTCCATCGCATAAGCATCTTTTGCCGCTTTTTCTATTGCGGAACGACTAGCCCCCGCCAATGCCCCATAGGCGATATTACTGGCAATACTGTCATTGAACAAAATAACTTGCTGATTAACCAAGGCGATTTGCCGGCGCAAGTTTGCCAACTGATATTCATTAATCTCCACACCATCCAACAAAATCTGTCCTTGATTGTGCGGATAAAAACGCGACACCAAATTCACCAAGGTGCTTTTACCGCCACCCGATGCGCCAACCAGCGCAATAGTCTGCCCTGGCTCGATTTTAAAATTAATATCGATCAAAGCCCGCTCGTGGGCTTTGCTATATTGGAAGCTTAAGTTTTTAAACTCCAGCGCCCCTTTGCAACGATCAACCTGATACATCCCGGTATCTTGCTCGCCTTCGATGTCCAGCACCTCAAATAACGATTCCGCCGCCACAATACCGCGCTGAATGTCACTATTGGCATCACTTAACTGCCGGAACGGACGCGGCAACAAAAATGCCGCCGTCAAATACCCCACAAATGAACCAACACTGGATTGCTCCATAAAAAATAGCGCCATATACATAAGGAGCGCCAAAGCGATAGCAATAACCAATTGCATCGATTGATTATGTACAGCCCCCGTCGTAGTCGCCTTCAAAGACTGGCGACGATGATTCAAGCTACTTTCGACAAAACGGCGTTTTTCATAATCTTCACCACCGTAACTGCGGACAATGCGATGACCATTGACCAACTCCGACGTGATATGCGTCATATCACCCACGGAGTCTTGGATACGCCTACTCAACAACCGCAACCGCTTACTGACATAATTCACCAACAACGCAATAATCGGCGCCACCACCAAAAACACCATCGACAACTGCCAATTGGTATAAACCAAATAGACAAACAAACCTGCCGCCGTCAAACCCTCCTGCACCACCTTACGTACCGCATCGGTAGCCGCTTGCGCGACCTGCCCGACATTATGTGTAATACGAGAAATCATATGACCGCTGTTATTGTCATCAAAATGCGAAGTCGGCAATTGTGTGTATTTCTCAAAAATCTCACAACGCAAAGAATGGATAACATTTAGCGACACTTTCGCTAAAAAATAATTACCCAAATAATTGCCAATACCGCGAACCACTACCAAACCGCTAAAATACAGCGGCAAGTAATACATTTGCTCACGCGACTTGGTTTGCAAAGTATCAATAATTTGCTGAATTAACGTCGCAAATAACGGCTGGGTGCTGGAATAGATCAAGAAACCGATGATACTGATAATAAAATATCGGCGATGCGGTTTAACATAAGTAAGTAAACGGCGATAAATTTCGGCGTTGGTTTTCGAGTTTTTTTCCATAATCCTTAAAATGGCTGATATGTCACAAATACTGCTATATGATTGAAGTTATTAAAAAATATTCGCCATCACGGTAAATTTAATGAAATAGTGCCTGCATTAGCAATAACACCCAATGTTTTGATAATGGAAAAATAATAACTTTCCAGCTTAGCTTTCTCGGCAAAAATTTTATTGATGACGCCAACCAACTCCTCATCGTCATCTTCGTAATCATGCGCGAGTTGATTGCGAAGTACCCTCAAGCCAAACCAACCATCAACATCTTGCACATAGCCCAATTGCGCCAACCTATTCAAAATATCGATGAATGATTTCGTGGTTGTTTCCTCTTTTTTATAATCCAACACCGCTTTAAATAATTTTTGCCCAATGCTGTCTTGCAACTTTGAAAACCGATATAAATATTGATCCAAATAGCTCATTTCATCGTCACTGAAGCGCTGATAACGAATGCTATTTAAAGGAAAAAGTGGCTGTAATTTTTGATGCGCGGTATTGAGCTTATCGATGTGCTTGTCGCATTCAAACAAAATTTTCTCAAGCCGTAATTTTTCAACATTCACAATTCAACCCCCGTTTGCTTGGCAATCGTGTAAATGGCTTTTTCTTTAGTGAAATTATTGACTACCAAATCAATTTTTTGCTCGCCAAGCGCCAGGTTTAGCGCCGTTAACAACTGCACCTTTTTATCCAAAATAGACTGGGTAATGGGCGTTTCTATATATAAGTCAATATCTCCACCGCTGGCATTATCATCAACCCGCGAACCAAATAACAATAAACGGCTGTCACTGCCAAAAATCTCGGTGGTGAGCTTTTTTATGACTGCATGTTGGTGTTGGGTTAAACGCATGATGATATTTGAAAAATGCCGAATTTATTGCAATCGCTTGGCTTGCAAACATTTGATTAACTTGGCTTAAAAAATCGCCCAAGCATAACAACCCGCCCCTGCCTACCCTGAGCAACAAAAAATATCTTTTAAGCCATTAAAAACAAGCCAAACAAAAATCGAAACCCTATTATTAAGCATTGATGGCATCAGGCTGCGGTTTGTTACCCGCATAAATCAAAGCAATCATCAATGCAAACCAATGGCCTGAATGGTCGAGGAAAGGGCTATTAAAAAAGCTATATATAAGTAAGCTTACCCATAAACCTTGGGCGTAAAAACGCTCGGTTTTTTGCAAGCTAAGGGCAGATAACGGCTGGCAAAACAAAAAACCCAGATACATCAACAAGCCCAACCAACCCCACTGCACAGCTATCATCAAAAACTCATTATGCGGATTTTTTGTGACCGCCTCAGCATCGGCATTAACGTGTTGATAAGCTTGGCTAAAACTGCCTGTACCATGCCCCAAAAAGGGCTGTTCCTGAATCAAATGCAAAGATTGTTGCCAAAACGTGTACCGCAAGCCCATAGAGGAGTGGGTTTGTTCTGGATGCACTTGAAAATACGCCTGGGTATTGGCTAAGCCTTCGTAAATTCGCGCAGCTTTATCGGAAAACAGCATAAACAGTCCAACAAAACCGATAATCACCAGCAATGCCAGCAACAATTGGCGGCGATGGAAACATTGCAAAGCAAACACAATCCCCAAGACCACCGCAATCAATTGCCCAGTACGGCCTTCCACGATAAAAAAGATGTTATATACAGATAACAAAACCAACAACAGCCACCAAAAGCGCTCCGGCTTGTTTTGCTCGCTATAGGCTTGATGGGCGCAATAAAACATGAAAAAAGCTATCAACATACTATGGGTGATGCGGCTTTTAAGGCACGGGTCGCCTTGGCGGTTATCGTCCAACAAACCAATGTGCATGGCATAAGAAATTAATAACGTCACCACTGATGCCAATACCAATGCCTGCCAAGTCCTACGCCGATAATGACTGTCATTAAAAAACGGCACTAAAACCACAACCAGCAAGAACTCCCGATACTTTCCCAACATCGACAAAGCATCCGCATAACTTGCCGTACCGTAAAACGAACCAACAATAACTAACAGATATAAACCGAACGCCCATGCTGCACAGGGATTTTGCCGCAAACTCACCAGCAACTGACTGTAATAACCAAGGCTAAACCATAGCAATAGCACCGCCACCGACAATACGGTGGACAAACTGGTTGAAAAATAAAAACTGGCCATAAACGCCGCCAGTAAATACGAGCCCCATGATCTCAACCTAGGTCGCATCATCACACTATCTTTCGGCAAACCAAGAAATTATTGCCTGTTTCACCTGCTCTGGGCTTATCGCCTGCACACATAGACAGGCCTTGCCGTGCTTATCGCCTAAGCAAGCAACATCACTATGCAATAAAGTCACTGATCGCCCAACCGCTGCCCAACGCCGATAAACGGCTGGATTGGATTGATAAAATCCGACAACAGGGATACCCAAAGCCGCCGCCAAATGCAAAGGTCCGGTATTACTGGCAATCAAGCCATCTGAAATCATCATTAAGGTGATCAACTCATCTAAAGTTAAGTGTCCGACGGTATTAACACAATCAACATTAGCGTTGTTGTTTGCCAATAACGGTGCAAGATAAGTGCGATCTGCCGCTGTCCCGGTAATAATCCATTGATAATCTTTGGGATCGAACGCAGCCATTAATGCCTGGTAAGCCACCAACGGCCATTGGTGGGATTTGGCAGTAATCAAAGAAGGATGCACAAGAATGCGCCGCTTGTGCATAGCCAAACCCAATCGCTGGATAAGTGGGGCTGGGTCTTGTGACGCAAATTGATAGCTGGTGGATATTTGCTCAAGCGAGGCTTCGCCCAAACCAAAAGGCCGTAGATATTGCATGTCCAGCAAACGCTTATTTAATTGCGAATGCCCACGGGAAATGGCAACACAGTGTGTGCATAGCCACCAATTATATAGGCGAAATAAAGAGCCGATCCGCACCGCAATTCCTGCGGCTTTGGCGGCTTTAGCCAAGCGTTTTGAGGTGTTGACTTGAATAAAAACATCCACTTGCAAACTAGCAAGCAAGGCCACCAAATCATCAAAATCTTCTGGCTCAGTATGCACGCTATCTACATCCAAACAACGCCCGACAACAGCGGCGGTGCGCGCTTGGGTGAGAAACATCACCGTACAATCAGGGCTTTGTTGTTTTAACCGGGCAGCAAGCGGCAAAGTGATAACGACATCACCCAAATGGGTGGTTTTGGCAATCAAAATCCGTTGGTGGTTTAGCTTTATGGTCATCAGATTATCCGCAAACTAGGCATTTATAAATCACCGACAAATCCGGCGATGCGCCGCGCCCGCATAGGCCATTGCAATTCCCTCGCCCGCTGGTAAGTCGCCGAACTACAGTTGGCATAAGCTTCAGGGTCGTCTAATAGTTTTTGGATATTGGCAGCGAAGGCTTCGACATCATCTGGACGGCAATACACGCCTGATTCTCTTAATAAATCACGGACACTAGGCAGTTCACTGGCGGCTATCGGCAAGCCATGCGCCATAAAATCCAGCACTTTTACTGGACAGGTGAGGTAACGATTGTAGTAAGTGTCTTGCAATGGCACCAAACCAATGCTGACCTGATCTTGGAGAATATCATGCAAGGCTTTTGGCTCGATAAAAGCGGTGAAGCACAAGGTATCCGCCAGTTGTTCTTGCAATGCCCGCTGCTGTAAAGCGGCAACTTCATCCGGATAGCCGCCAAAAATGTGTAATTGGATATTTGCCGCTTGTAAGTGCTTTGCCAATTGAAAAAACAATTCCCGGCCTTTGTAATCATAAAGATGCCCGATATAGGCAACGCGCCGTAATAACCGCCGTTGCTCAACATCGGTGTGCGGGGGGAAATCCAAACAACCCAACGGCAGAGCAATGGTCGGCAATTGCGGTAACCAATGTTGATACAAAGCCCGTTGGTGTTCCGTCAAACAAATCAAGCCATCGGCGACAGGCAATTGATGACGTTCCACCCAGCGGGTGCGCCAACGCGACAACGACCAAGGGCGGCTATCTAAATGTTTGAGGTTAATGAAAAAATTGTGGGATTCGAACACTACTTTCAGACGCGGACAGGCTTTTTTTAACTTCAGCAACATGGCGAATGCGCCATATTCACGGGTAGCCGCAATGATGTCGTCGCCTTGGGCGTGGTATTCCTTAATCTGCGCGACGGCAGCTTGATAAGCATCACGGCGCAAACGGTGGGTTTCAGGAATGCAATGCACCGTAAACCCCGGATGGGCAGGCAAGCCGTAATAGCTCAGCAAATCTTCGGCGGTGTTGGCAGGGTTGTAATCCTGTTCGGCACGGACAAAAAAATCGGTGTTAATGCCATTTTCGGCAAAAGCCCTTGCGTTTAATAACCCCATATAAGTCATGGGGCCGGGTTTAAGCCAATGTTGTTTGCTGATCCAAATAGCGCGTAGCATGTTGATTATGAAAAATAATGATAGGTTTGTGGTAGTGTTGGGCGACATTTTGCCAATTAAATCGGGCGGCTTGGGCTTGCATACGGGCAGCGTGGTTTGGGTCTTGCAGGACTTTTGCCATGCCATCAGCAAATACCTCGCGTAGATGTTCCGGCTCAAAATTTTGGAAATAATGCGCGGCATCACCGCCAATCTCCGGTAAACAAGTATCTGAAAATGGCGGTTTTATGTTCAAATTTTTATGATTTTCTATCAATCAATAAATGAGCTAATCCAATTTCTAACCAAATATTCATTTAAAATTTCTTGAGGAATGCGTTGGTAAGGTGTTTCAAAAAACGATTTTGGGAAAACCGGATTGTTTATATCTATAACTAAAATATTATTTGGATTAAAAAAGTCATAACTTTTCACGTCGGCATTCGTAGTAATAAGTTTTTTCCCCAATCCTAGGCTTTCAAAAACCCTAAAAGTTAAACCTGCTTGATCTTCTCGCTGAATGTCTAATGCTATTTGCGAGTTTTCAATGTATTCATTTACATGTTCTAAGGAAAGGGATTTTCTAATCACTGTAAGCAATTCGTTTTCTTGGATACGATTTTTTTTATCAAGAACAATTATTTTATAATTAATATCTTGATCTTTAAGTGCTTGGGCAATTTTTAAAATACTACTGGTTCTGCTATCTCTCGATGAAATATTAAATAATTGGTATTTAAAATCGGCCTTATCTACTTTGTTTTCAGTGTAGTTATAAATAAAGTTGGTTTTAAACTTTAAGTTGTATTTCTTACAGTCTTCTTTTTCAAACGAATATACTTCATCAAAACATTTTAAGACGCTTGCTGTTTTTGGATAATGGGCAATGCTGTCATTGAAAAAAGCAATTGATTTTTTTGTATATTTTTTAAACTCCAAAAGACATTTGGGGTCAATAAAATCGCTTTTTATTGTCAAAATCACATCTTGAATTTCATTGTTTTTTTTCAAAACGCCAATGATTTCTTGCCCATAATAAATATTTTTTAAGTTCTTATTAAAAAAGTGTTTTAACAAAAAATTATATATTTTGTACAAAACATTTGGGTACTTATATTTAAATTTATTAAAATCAATATGATGAACCACGTGTCCTTTTTTTTCTAAAGCAACCGCAATATGTTCATTAAAGCCCCAATTATCCAAACTTATTAATGTGATTTTCATTTAAAAATAGGGTAGTGGTAAAAATTTAAGTGGTTATCTGAAATAAGAAGCGCTCAAAAATATGTTGATGGCATCAACCCTTGAAAAATAACGCACGTTAATTTTTACCATTACGAAACAATAAAAACCGCTGTTGTGATTACGCATTTTTTCGCAATCAATGATGATGTTTGCCATTATTTGCTGCTTTAAAAAGATAAGGACTATTGCTTGTTTGCGGGTTGTTGTGCATTGGCACAAAGATCATCGTGGCAAACGCCTTGCAGGTAAAGCGTTGCTGCGTATACTATCCACGAACCGCCAATGACTATTAGCAAACAACTTTATGCTAAAAACCGAAGTATCTTACCATAGCGGCAATAGTCACCGCCCACATCATCAAATGGACTGGCAATGCTGTTTTCCCGTACAGCGCGATCCGCTATTATAATAGGCAGAGCCGCTATTAAGCCAATGACTGTTTTAATCGGTGATGTTATCGCTGGCTTCGGCGACGTTCAGTCCAATTCTACTGAACGAACGTATTCCCATAACGGCAGTCCCATCAACAACCTTTGCACATCATTGTTTAACAAACCGGATAATTTGATATGAAACCTTACTCTTTGTATTGGTTGCTTAGCTTGGCAATTTCATGGCTTTGTTTAGTTGAACCCAGCCTAGCCGCACAAAAAACCGCAACCAAACCCGTAAAAGAAAAATCCGCAGCCGTTACCCCTCAAAGCGAAGAGCAAGCCAAGCCTCTCGACCTATCCGTCCCCTTCAAAGAAACCACTGGCTTAGAACCGAATACGACAGTATCAAAACTGGATAAAAACAAACAACCACAAGAAAGCGGCCTATTTGCCAAGGATAACAACAAAAAACCGGAATCGGCTTTGCAATTAAATGGCGGTTGGCTGATGTCGCCAGAACCGGAAGTGGAAAAAAGGAAGTCCGTTGATGGCGCGGGTATTGTCATCAACGTCAAACAATAGCGGGGAATTATTTCAGCCAATAAATGATGTGGTCTTCCATGTCATCCACTTCGGCTTCTTTGATGGCATAAGCACTCACGGACATGCCCGCTTTACGCACACTGCCTTTGCTGCCAGAAATAAGCGGATGCCAGGTCGGTAAATCTTCACCATCACTTAATAAGCGGTACGCGCAGGTGGCAGGTAGCCAGCGGTATTCAGAAAAATCATGTTGTTTTAAATCAAGGCATTCCGGTACGCGCCGGGTGCGTTCGGTGTAGTCGGTACAACGGCAGGTTTTTAGGTCAATCAAATCACAGACCACACGGGTAAAGGCGATTTCCCCGGTATCTTCATCTTCCAATTTATGCAGGCAACATTGCCCACAGTTATCACATAAAGATTCCCACTCTTCCGTAGTCATCTCCGCCAAGCTTTTAGTACGCCAGAAACTCATATCGATATTTCTGCCGTTAAATTGGCTTCAGGCATGTTGCCTTGGCCTATCTGGTCAAGCAGTTGCCGAAAATGCCCGTAACTGTGAATATTCAACACCCCAACCTCATCCAATACCGATTTGTAATAGCTTGCCGCCCGTCCGCCAACAATTAATGCCACATCCGATGGCAGCAGTTTTTTTAATCGTCTTAGTTCTTTCGGCACGACATGGTCATCGGCACAAAAACTGATACTGATAGTTACCGCCCGCGCCTTAGTAAATTTCACCGCTGCGGCAATTTCTTCAGAGGGCAGATTAGCGCCCAGATACGTCACCCGCCAGCCTTTAATTTCGGCAATGATGGCAGCCAGCAGAGCGCCCAGCTCATGCAACTGGCCTATCGGCGTACTAACCACCATAGTCGGCGCGTTATCCGCGCAAGGACTATTGTTGCGTAGCACATAGGTTAACGAGCGGATAATGGACGAGGTCATGTGTTCGTGGACTGGCCTTAATTCGCCAAGCCGCCAACGCTCCCCGATTAAAGTCAATAGAGGTGTGAGCAAGTTTTCAATAAAGGCTTCTGTTCCCAGCTCCACGATGGCATTTTCAAAATGCGATTCCAAGCCTCGGGCATCAAACGCCAATATGCTGGCGTAGCATTTTTCGATGTAGTCTTGCGCCAAATACAGCCTGTCACTCTGCGCGGCAGGTGTTAATACCGGGATTTCTGGCGCGGCTTCGTCCTCATCTTTCAATAGATTTTTTAATTCATCTAAAGACATCTGGGCAATTTGGCTAATGCTGTGACCGCTATTAGTGGCGTGGTTAAGCAGCTTTAGCCGGGCAATATCTTGGTCGGTATAAACCCGATGACCGCCGTTGGTGCGCGTGGGCGTCACCGCTTGATAACGGCGCTCCCAGGCGCGGACCAAATCTGACTTCACGCCAGATCGCTTGGCGACCGTGCTGATTAAATATTGCGCTGATTCGTTATTAGGCTTTGCCATAAAATACTTCTTGTAAATCCCAATACAAAGGTTGTTGAATGCCGGAAGGCATGATTCAGTATAACCGCTATATCTAGCTTTACAAAACCTCGACAATAAATGAACAATAAAAAATTAGCCAAAATAGCGGGATTTAGTTAATTAATGCCAATAATCCCGGTATTTTTGCAAAAAGCGTAACCCTGCTAGCCGTTAGCGTCCGTGATAAAATCAAGAAACCAACATTAATCTTAAGCGCCGACCATCCATTAACCATTAAGGGGATTTTATGACCGCCGTTTTAAAAACTAACCTTTACGAGCAATTAATGGCTTTGCCAGACCATGTGAATGGGGAGATTTTAAATGGGGAGCTGTATGCAATGCCGCGCCCTTCTGGGAAGCATGGTTTGGCAGGAAGTGGCTTGGGTGGCAATGTGTTAAACCCTTTTCATTTTGGTCGTGGCGGCCCCGGTGGCTGGTGGATTATTATCGAGCCTGAAATCCATTTCGTCCGTAACCAAGAAGTTGCCGTACCTGATTTGGCAGGCTGGCGACGCGAGCGCATGCCTAGCGTACCGGACGACCACCGTTTTGAAGTCGTGCCAGATTGGGTTTGCGAAATTTTATCGCCGTCTACTGCCAAGAAAGACCGGGTGATAAAACTGCCGATTTATGCGCGTTATGGGGTGCAGTATGTGTGGATAGTCGATCCGTTGGCGCAAACCTTGGAGGCATATGCGTTACATGAAGACCAATGGTTGCTGATTGCCACACTGAAGGATGATGATGAGGTGGCAGTGCCGCCGTTTGATGCCGCGCCATTTTCTTTGGCGGATTTGTGGGGCTAGCGCGGTTTAACATTTTGTAGGCCTCGACTGCAAGGATGCAGGAGGTAGAGCAACGCAGGAGCAGTTGCCGAGAGCTTGTCGAAGGCTTTGTTCAGCAACTCCGCAGCTTCGCTCATACAAACGATAAGCCACTTCGCCCGCCACTTTGCTTTTTAGCAACTGCCAGTTTTCCGGTATTGCCAAGGTCTGTAAAGCCGCTTCGGTTTCCACGTAGATTTTTGCTTGCGGGGCAAGCCAGTCCTTATCTTCCAACCATTGGCAAGTCGTGGCTGCTAAACCTTGGGCAAACGGCGGATCAATAAACACAATATCGAACGCCTCGGCATCGCCTGCGAGAAATCGCAACACATCCAGCGGCTGGATTTTTATTTGCTGTGCACCAAGCTGTACCGCGTTGTCTTTTAAAGCGCGGCAAGCGATGGCGTTGTTTTCTACTTGCACCACCGCTTTCGCGCCTCTGGAGGCCGCCTCAAAACCCAGCGCCCCGCTGCCTGCGTACAAATCCAAACAGCGGCTGCCGATGATATGGTATTGCAGCCAATTAAACAGCGTTTCCCGCACGCGCGCAGGCGTTGGCCTTAAGCCCGGCAAATCCACAAAATGCAGCTGACGGCTACGCCACTCGCCACCAATAATGCGTAATTTATTTGCCACGCTGGCCTACGGTAATGGTTTGCAATAATGCCGGATCAACATGGCGTTTAAACGCGTCAGTAATCGAGGCAACGGTGACTTGCTCTATACGCTGCTTGAAATTATCCATGTATTCCAATGGCATACCATAAAAACCAATCATCCCCACATAGCCTGCCAATTCTTTATTGGTATCAAAGCGCATGGCAAAGCCACCTGTGATATTTTTCTTGGCTGCCACTAGATCGGCTTCACTAGGGCCTTTTGCTATAAATGCCGCCAAGGTTTGGTTAAGCACTTGCAGGGCTTGGCTGGTTTGGTCATTTCGGGTTTGTAGGCTGACTAAAAACGGCCCTGACTTTAAACGCGGAATAAACGCGCTAGATGCGCTATAAGCCAAACCGCGTTTTTCCCTGACTTCATCAAACAACTTAGATACCAAACCACTGCCGCCCAAAATATGGTTGCCAACATAAAGGCTGAAATAATCGGGGTCTTTACGGCTAATGCCGGGCAAGCCGACTAAAACATGGGTTTGGGTGGATGGAAATTCGATATGTTGTTGCGATGCTTGTTTGGGCATCAGCACGTCTGGCAACTCGGCGGGTTTCTGCCCAACTGGCAAATTGGCAAGTAATTTTTCGGCAGTTTGCTCAGCTTGCTGTTTGCTTAAATCGCCGACTATCACCACCATAGCATTGGCAGCAACGTAATATTGTTGATAAAAGCGCCGTAAGTCTTGCTCAGTCAGCGCAGTGACGGTTGCCAATGTGCCAGAATCGGGATGGGCATAAGGATGGTCGCCATACAAAGCTTTGTAGAAAGCAATGCTGGCAAGATCGCCAGGCGATTCTTCTTGTTGTTTTAAGCCTGCCAAGGTGCGGCTTTTTTCCCGTTGGAAATCGGCGGCATCAAAACGGGGCTGCGTCAAAATCACTTGCATGGTATCTAAGGCTTTGTCAAACAAGGCCTTATCAGTCAACGTCCGCAAAGAGACACTGGCGTTATCCATAGTACTGCCTGCGCCAAACACCGCGCCTACGCTTTCAAAACGCTGGGCGATGTCATCGGCATTCCATTGGCCTGCGCCAGTATCCAGCAACCCCGCCGTTAACGCCGCCAAGCCAAACTGCTGCCCGTCCCGCGCACTGCCTGCATCAAAAATCACTTGTATATCCGCCATCGGCAAGCCTTCTGTGCGTACAAAGTACACGCGGCTTCCTTGCGGGGTTTGCCAATGGTCAATTTTTGCCGCCGCCAACAGGCTTTGGCTAAAAAGCAATAACATCAAACTATATACATAAAAACGCATGGTGCTGATTCCTGGGTTAGTTAGGAAAATTTCAGGGAATGGCTCACGTACCATTTATCTGTAAAAATTAGAGCGTAACATCGGCTTCTCCCGTTTGCCGCGTCGAGCACCGCAACATTTGTCGGGAATAGCCCGAAGGGGTGCGGCATGGATGCCGCACGGCGGCAGATGGGCAGGAAGCCAATTCTGCCGTCCCCCGACAAATGCGAGGAGCGCAAGACATGAGCGGTAATCGGGCCGCCTTTTCTTTGGATACTTTCTTTTGGCGGCGCAAAAGAAAGTATCTCGCCTTCGGGTGCGAAAACCCGATTTAAAAATCGTCGCGATAGCGACTCATCATTATTTATTTTCACATCACAGTGGATGTCAACCCGTTAACGGCTTTTATGGTCTCGAACCAACCGTACGCCACGGGCAAATCCGGTGTCTTCGTTGTAGGCCTCGCCTTCGCGGAAATAGACAAACCACGCACCGCCGCCATAACCTGCATAAGCGGTTGCCGACCAAATCCATAACGGGCTTTCTGGAAATACTTGGTGGTCAATAAAAAGTAAGGCATCGTTTTTATTGCCACGCTGTTTATCAATCAGGGTTTTTAATTCATCAATCGTGGGCAATCGCCAATCGGTAAAACCTGCATAACCGCCTTGCTGGTTAAAACGCTTAGCTTCTTCAATGGCAGCTTGCCAAGTAAACACTTGTGCGGCACCAGTAACGCGATCATCTTGCCATTGCTGGCCTAAGGCAAAACGACACCACAATAAATCGGTGGCGGGATCAAAGGCGACGCCATCTTGTAGCAACTTATATTTACCTAAGCTGGGTTCTTCTGGCGCGGGCGGGGTTTGTTCTGGTGCTGCTGTATCTTGCCCAAAGCGCTCTGCATCGGCAGATTGTTGATGATGCTGTTCTTTGGTTTTGATCCAATCGTCGTGCTGTTTTCTTTTTACCGGATCCAACAGGACATCACGCGCTTCGTTAAGGATGCGGGTGATGCGTTCTGCGGTAACTTTATCGCTTGCCTTATCGGGGTGGTGCATTTGCAGCAACGCTTTATGCGCGGCTTTGATGACCACATCGGGGGCATTACGAGTGACTTTTAAATTATCGTAATGTGTACGTATTTTTGACATAGTTTCGACCCTTTAACCAACCGCCTTGCCCAGTAAAACGTGGGCAAGGCGGTTAGCCATTATTTTTCCTCTTTCTTATTATTATTTTGTGTTTGCCCATCAATAGGCTGTGGCTCTAAATATGCCACACTTAAATGATCTTCCCGCAAATAAGTCCGTGCCACTTGGCGTACTTGCTCGGCAGTCACTTGGTTGATTTTGCTGACATATTCATCGGCTTTTTGCCAACCTAAGCCGACCGTTTCCAGCATTCCCAATTGCATCGCCTGATAAAAACCGGAATCGCGTTCGTATACCGCGCCCGCCAATACTTGCGCCTTAATGCGCTGCAATTCTTCGGTACTCACCAACTCCAGTTGCAAGCGGGTGATTTGCGCTTTCAATGCTGATTCCAGCTCATAGACGCTTTTACCTTCGGCTGGCGTTGCTTCCAGCTCAAACAAATTCGATAACCGCGTAATTAGGCTATAGCCTGCGCCCGCTGAAACGGCAAGTTGCTTGCCTCGCACCAGTTCTTTACTGAGCCGCGCGCTGCTGCCGCCATCCAATACGCCCGCCAACACTTCTAGCGCATAGGCTTCCCAATCATGCTCGGCGGTTGTTAAGGTCGGTACTTTGTAACCCATCACCAAAGACGGCAATTTAGCGGGCACTTTTACCGTCATTTTCCGCACCCCCAATTGCTCGATTTCGGTTTGCGGTTTTAATGGCTTAATTTCGCTAGGTTTCAACCCGCCAAAATATTGTTCGGCTAGGGCAAATACCGCTTTGCTATCGACATCGCCGACCACGACAACAGTCGCATTATTGGGCGCATACCAGCGTTGATACCAGGCTTGTAAATCTTCAACCTGATAATTGGCAATATCGGCAGGCCAGCCAATCACCGGATGTTTGTACGGGCTATTGCTGTAGGCCATGGCATTAAAATGCTCGCCCATTTTCGCCTGCGGATTGTCGTCGGTACGCATACGCCGCTCTTCGGTGACCACTTGCAGCTCTTTTTTCAACTCATCCGCCAATAAATGCAGATGGCGCATACGGTCGGCTTCCAATTCAAAGCTGACAGGTAAGCGCGAGGCTTCCATGGTCTGGAAATAGGCGGTGTAATCTTGTCCGGTAAAGGCATTTTCATCGCCACCGTTTTCGGCAATGATGCGGGAAAATTCGCCAGCAGGATGTTTGTCGGTACCTTTAAACATCATGTGCTCCAACATGTGGGAAATGCCAGTGATGCCGCCTGGCTCATAACTGGAGCCGACTTTATACCAAACTTGCGAGACCACCACGGGCGAGCGGTGGTCTTCTTTTACTAACACTTTTAAACCGTTAGCCAATATTTTTTCAGCTACTGGTGTTGCTGCATTGCTGTAGGCAATTGGCAAACACAACAATAACGAGACGATTACCTGTTTGTTCATAATGTTCTCTTCTTATTGAAATAGTCGCATTGTTATCGGCATTTTTTGCAGCCAATCCGGCAATGCAACAGGCCACTTAAAATGCCGCAAAGTATATCCCACCGTCTGGCGGTTTGTTTTCGATTATTTTCCGTTGATAAGCGTTACGACTTTCGCTTTCCCAACAAGCCCGCTATTGACTGTCATATCGCTAGTTAGTGCCTTAATTTAGGTGGCTAGCCAACACAGCCATAATTTTGGCGGTTACGCCTTGGTTTTTAAGGATAAAGTTTTTGCCATTGCTAATCAGCTGCTTACGGTAATCGCTATATTGGTAAAGGCGGGTGATTGCCGACATGATTTCAGTTTGGTTATGGCATTGAATAGCGGCATCGCTTGCCAAAATACCTGCGGCAATGGCTTTAAAATTAAACATATGTGGGCCAAATAGGATGGGTACACCAATGGCGGCGGCTTCAAGCACATTATGCCCACCTGTTGGCACCATGCTGCCGCCGACAAATGCCACATCGGCGGCGGCATAAAGCATTTTCAATTCGCCTAAGGTATCCGCCAGATAAACATCGGTGGCTGGTGTACAGGTTTGCCGTAAGGTTCGGGTTGCCACGATAAGATTTGCTTGTGTGCAGGCTTTTTTCACGTCGGGAAAGCGTTCGGGATGGCGCGGCGCAATCACCAATAACAATTCTGGGATTTGTTGCTTGAGCTGTAAATAGCTGTCGAAAAACAAGTTTTCTTCGTCTTTGTGGGTGCTGGCAAGTAACCAGACATAGCGCCCAGCAAACAAACTGGCTTTTAATTGCTGGCCTTGTTCGCTAACGCCAGCAACGATGTCAACGTCAAACTTAATATTGCCCAAGGCAATCAGCTTATCGCTGTTAGCACCAATGGCAAGAAAACGCTCCCGGTCTTGTTCGCTTTGGGTTGCTATCAATTCAACAGCCGCTAATGCTGGCTTTACCAAGGACGCTAATTTGCGGTAACCGCGCACTGATTTTTCCGATAAACGCGCATTAATCAGGTACAACGGGATTTGGCGTTCACGGCAGGCGGCATATAAATTTGGCCACAATTCCGTTTCCATAATCACCGCTAAGCGAGGCTGAAAATGGTGCATAAAGCGGGCAACCGCATCGGGTAAATCGTAAGGCAGGTAAACATGTCCAACACTTTCGGACAACGCCGCTTGCACGCGGGCAGATCCGGTTGGTGTGGTTGTGGTGATGAGTAGTTTTAGATTTGGATGGGCGGCTTGTATTTGCCGGATTAACGGCAGCACCGCTTCAACTTCACCAACAGAAACAGCATGAAACCAAATGACAGCTTGCGGGGATTTTTTTTGATAAACCGCCAATCTTTCTAAGCAGCGGTTACGGTATTCTGGGGCTTTAATGCTGCGCCATAACAGGCGAAGATAAATGAATGGCAGTAGCAAATAGATACAGCAGCTATAAACAACACGCATAAAACGTCCCGCTTGATAAATTCAAGGCATTTTACTGACTGCTTAAAAAGGCGAAAACTGTCGCCACCTTTTACATAAAAACAAGCCGGATGCAGTTGCATCCGGCTTGTTGATAACGACATAGCCGATAACCACTAACAAACGACAATCCGTTCTGTGGGCACCGATGGCTATTTAAAACTATTACGCTTCAGCAACCACAGTTACCGCAACAGTGACAGTAACATCAGTGTGCAAGGAAATGTCGATGTTAAATTCGCCAACTTGACGGATAACACCATTCGGCATTCTGATTTCTTGCTTTTCAACAACAACGCCAGCAGCGGTAAAGGCTTCAGCAATGTTGTGGGTGCCAATTGAACCGAACAAACGGCCTTCATCGCCAGCTTTATGGGCGATAACGATTGCCAGTTTGCTAATTTTCTCACCACGATCTTTAGCGGCTTGCAATCTTTCAGCAGCGGCTTTTTCAAGCTCAGCGCGACGGGCTTCAAATTCAGCAATTTTAGCTGAGGTTGCCGGAACGGCTTTGCCTTGTGGCACTAAATAATTTCTACCGTAACCTGACTTGATGCTGACCTTATCGCCCAAATTGCCCAGGTTTGCTACTTTTTCAAGAAGAATGACTTCCATCTTAATACCCTCTGTGTTTTTCGGATATTTCCGAATTTTTCGCCCTATGGCGTGTTAGATTTCAAATATTTTTTTCGTAAGTTCAGCCATTTATCAGTCAAGCCAACCAAAGCGACTGGTAATAGCGCGTGCGGTATCAAGAACAAAGTAATGTAAAACATTGGCACGGTATAGCGGGACATTTTCATCCCCGCAAAGACGATATGCATTATTGATGTGCCTATCATCGCGTATAACAACACCAATAAAATCACTACGTTCCAAGCAATTTCAGAGACTATCCCAAAATTTATTACCGCTAAAGCAACAACCGTAATGCTGGCGAAGGTAAATGCCGAGTGGGTGGTTAACGACAAAAATTCTTGTTTAAAACCACCAGGGTTGTACAAATTTGCCTGCCACCAACGACCAAGGAATAAACCAAAAAGCAAGCTGGAAACCGTGCCTGCTGAGGCAATGCCTGTCATAAAATGCGATAACACCGCTATTTGTTGCTGGGCTTCATCAGGCGCACCCATAGGTATCAGTTGTGTTAGCAGACTTTGCCACATTGCCGCAGATTCTATATTGGCAAGGTACACGCCAATTACCGCAACAATGCCGAGGACAACGGCTATTTCAACCGCCAGCGACAAATGCCGCCCTTCCCGCAAGACGATGCCTATTAACCAAACCGGCAACCAAAATACCAAGGCATAAGCCAATGCAAATTGGTAGTTGCCCAACAGCACCAAGCCTAATAATGCGGATATGATGCTAGAACATGCCAGTACCCATAAGCCTTCAAAGGCGCCTCGCCTTAAGGTGACTAAAGCGATAGTGGCCGAACTTACAACACTTACCGGGGGCATGACTAATGACACAAGTGCCAAAGTGGCTGCAACTACCATGGCTTGGGTTCTGCCACGCATGATGTAAGCCGCTAACCAATTCATATTGCCCCCTATTGAGTGCTAGTTTTATTTATGTGCGTCGCAGAAAGGCAACAAAGCAATAAAACGGGCTCTTTTGATAGCAACACAAAGTTCTCTTTGGTTTTTAGCGCTAGTGCCAGTGATACGGCTAGGAACAATCTTGCCTGTTTCTGTGATGTAATCGCTCAATAAATCTAAATCTTTATAATCAATTTTAGATCCGCCTTCTGAGCCGACTTTGGATATTTTTTTACGTCTAATGTTACGTGCCATTATTATTCCCTAACAGTGAATTAAGTTAAAAGTTACTCGGCGGCGAGGTCTTCAGCATCGAAATCTTCGTCGATGACATCCAGTTCAACGTCGTCTCCCAAAGCGGCGGCAGCAACTGCGGCTGCGGCTTCTTTAGCGGCGGCTTCTTTGGCTTTTGATTCGGCGACTTTACTTTCTTCTGCAGTGGCAATGGCAATGGCGGATGGTTCTGTTACTGCTTGTTTTTGCAATAAGGTCATGCTACGCAAAATGGCATCGTTAAAACGAAAACCGCTTTCCAATTCTTCTAAAGTGGCTTGATCGCATTCGACGTTCATTAACACATAATGTGCTTTGTGAATTTTTTTGATCGGGTAAGCCAAGTGTCTGCGGCCCCAATCTTCTAAGCGGTGAATATGGCCTGATGCCGCTTCAATCGTTGCTTTATAACGATCAAGCATTGCAGGCACCTGACCGCTTTGGTCTGGGTGTACTAAAAAAACAATTTCATAATGTCTCATTATTTTTCCTTTCGGTTAAAGCCCTCCCTTAACGTCGCTAAGGGTAAAGCAAGGATGGCGACTGCCAGTTGAACCGCGCATTATAGATTCCTTTTTAGTTTTTGAAAAGAATCATTTAGTTATGTCCACGGTTATATCGTAATAAAAAGCGTGTATCGCGCATTTCTGATTTTTTGCCAGAATCGCCAGGCAATGAAGCTTGACAAAATATCTGCATCGTAGAAACTAACAGCGTTTTAACAACTCCAGAGACATTCTTTGAACGAAATGCCTATTATTGTGCTATTTGGCATGCTTATCTTAATGCTGATTCTTTCGGCCTTTTTTTCCGGCTCAGAAACGGCACTGATGACACTAAACCGTTATCGCCTAAAACATCTGGTAAAACTTAAACACCTAGGCGCAATCAGAACCCAAAAGCTCTTGCAGCGTCCAGACCGCCTGATTGGTCTGATCCTACTTTGCAACAACTTCGTTAATACCTTCGCAGCCTCAGTCACTACAATTATTGCTATCCGGCTATTTCCACAAGAAGAATCAAGCATCGCCATTTCCGCCGGGATACTGACAATTGTGATGCTTATTTTTTCAGAAGTTTCTCCAAAAACTTTAGCGGCAATTAAACCTGAGCAACTGGCTTTTCCATCCGCGTGGATTTACACCCCTTTACTTAAGTTATTTTATCCGATTGTCTGGTTTGTCAATTTATTTGTCAGCCTGCTATTGCGGCTGGTTGGTGTTGACGTCAAAAAAAACCATCAAGACACTATAAATAAAGAAGAATTAAAAAGCATCATCACCGAAGCAGAAAGCCTTATTCCTGCGCGTTACCAAAAAATGTTGCTGGGCATTCTTGACTTAGAGTCGGCAACTGTAGAAGACATCATGACACCTCGCCATGAAATCGTCGGCATTGACCTAGAAGAACCCATAGAAGACATCATTAACCAAATAAAATCCAGCCCGCATACGCGACTGGCTGTCTACAAAAAAAGCGTAGACCGTATTATTGGCTTTTTACACTTACGCAAAGTGTTGATACAAATCAACAATCCTGACTTTGACAAACAAACCATCATAGGCTTGTTGAGCAAACCCGTATTTATCCCAGAAAGCACTCCCGTCCACACCCAGATGTTACGGTTTAAAAACGAAAAAATCCGTATTGGCTTGGTTGTTGATGAATATGGCGATGTCCAAGGGCTAGTGACTTTAGACGACTTATTGCAAGAAATTGTTGGCGAACTTATAACCGACGACACCGCTGCCGCTAGGGAACAAAGTGATGGCAGTTATCTAATCGATGGCAACATTACCATTAGGGAATTAAATAGAATGACCCAATGGTCATTACCTACAGAAGGCCCAAAAACCTTAAACGGCCTCATCATTGAATACATGGAAACCATTCCCGAACCAGGAATTAGTATCAATTTACACGGGCATCCCATAGAAATTATCAAACGCGATAAAAATACCGTGAAGCTGGTAAGATTCTTGCCGATAAAATAAGCTTTACCGTTAGAATGCAAGCTATACTTTACAAGCTGTTAATTATTTGATAAATAACAGCCATCCCTTTATGTTTTTCAAGTTGGCGTATACGTTATGGCGAAGCTCACTGTCTATTTTAAATATAAAGCTATTGATTCCTACTTGTTTGAAAACAAAGTGGTTCATATCGGTCGCGACGAAACCAATGACATAAAAATAGACAGCTTGGCTGTCGCGCCTGCACATGCAGTTATAGTCATTAAAGATAAATGCCTGATAAAACAGCTTAATGACGACTACCCGCTGATTATCAACGGACAAAAAACCAAAGAAAGCATATTAAATAATAGCGACACCATCACCATCGGCAAACACGATATTGTTTTCAATGACTCTGACCCATCGATAAATCAAATCGAAGAAGCATTGGATTTCAAAGACAATATGCCTGTTGCAAGCACAATAGACGAACATCATGATGAGCACATTCCTGCTGCAAGCCTACAAGTGATGAATGGCGACAATATCGGCAAAGTAGTATCACTAAAAAGGGCTATGACACGCTTAGGAAACATAGGCAATGGCATATTAGTCATCACCAAAAGAAAAGATGGCTACTTTGTTTCTGCGTTAGAAAACAACGGCACTTTGCTTATCAATAACAACCCACTGAATGAAAGCTACCTTAAGCTTCAGCAAAATGACGTTCTAAGCATCAACAACACAGCATTACAATTTTTCTTGCACTAATCTGATAGCCTGCTATTTAGCTTATAACTTCAATGTCAAAGCCATAAAAAAAGCCCCGTACAAAATGTAACGGGGCTTTTTATTTTAAGCGACCTAAGTAATTGAATTAAAAGATCACTTTACTTTCTTTTAATACCGCATAAATATCATCCAACGATAGCTTGGCGGCATCAATACTAATATCCGCGTCTGCATAATCGACACACAAACAAATCAAACCTGCATTTTTAATGGCCGCGATTAAATTAGCATCCGCTAATTCCAATACAGTGGTTGCATGACCATTATCAAACAGTTTTCTTTCCAACTGATAAGCAACATCCGCGCTGCTTGCGCCAGTCAAAGCAACCGACGTGGCTTTTTGGCTAAAGCGGGCGGCGCGTTCTTCTGCACTCACAGGGCTTAGCGCATCTTCATCGCCCACGCCCAGAATCATACCTGCGCCGACAGTGCTGTTGCTTAAGCGGTCAATGACGATGAAAGAACCGGTGCCGTGGCTGGTTTTGTAAGGGTCGAACACCACTGGCGCGGAGACCGATACCGTACAGCAGCCGATTTCGTTCAATTGCAGCTCGGTGGCATCATGGTGTTCCATGGTGTTGACATCAATCCGGTGATGGATCAATGACACCGTGCCTGGCACGCTACGGGTCGCCAACTTCATGATGTACTGGCGGCCTGGTGTTAGGGCTTTTTCAGTCATCCAAACGATGTGCGCTTTAAATTTGTCGGCAATAATCGGCTCAATGGCTTGCTCGCCGACAATGATGTCGCCACGGCTGATGTCGATTTCATCTTCCAAGGTCAGCGTGACCGCCATTGGCGCAAACGCTTCTTCCAACTCGCCATCAAAAGTGACGATGGATTTGATTTTGCTGGATTTTCCCGATGGCAAGGTAGTAATCAAATCACCTTTTTTGAAGATACCGGAAGCCACCGTGCCGCAGAAACCACGGAAGTCGAGGTTAGGGCGGTTGACGTATTGCACAGGGAAACGCGCGTTGGTGAAGTTGCGGTCATTCGCGATCACAACGGTGTTCAGGGTTTCCATCAACGGTGCGCCAGTAAACCAAGGCATGTTTTCGCTAGGATTGACCACGTTGTCACCGTCGAGTGCGGACATCGGGATGAAAACAATGTCTTGCAAATCCAGGTTTTCAACAAATTTCAGGTAATCGGCTTTGATTTTGTTAAACACTTCTTCGCTGTAATCAACGATGTCCATTTTGTTGACGGCAACGATGACGTGTTTGAGACCCAATAACGACGCAATAAAGCTATGGCGTTTAGTTTGGGTTTGTACGCCGTAACGCGCGTCAATCAAGATAATTGCCAAGTCGCAGGTAGACGCGCCTGTCGCCATGTTGCGGGTGTACTGTTCGTGGCCTGGGGTGTCCGCGATGATGAACTTGCGGGTGGATGTCGAAAAGTAACGGTAGGCCACGTCGATGGTGATGCCTTGTTCGCGTTCGGCTTGCAAACCGTCAACCAATAACGCCAAGTCAATTTTGCCTGCGCCTGTGGTGCCGGATTTGACGCTGTCGGCTTGTACGGCAGCCAATTGGTCTTCGTAAATCATTTTAGAATCGTGCAACAAACGGCCAATTAGGGTGGATTTGCCGTCGTCAACGTTGCCGCATGTTAAAAAGCGCAGCATTTCTTTGCGTTCGTGTTGCGCCAAGTAGGCGTTAATATCGGTACTGATAAGATCGGATTGGTGGGACATAGTCACTCTCTGAATGCTGAAATTTGGAGACGTTAAACAGGTTTATGGGACAGGTTAGAAATAACCTTCGCGTTTTTTCTGTTCCATAGACCCGGCTTGGTCATGGTCGATCAAACGGCCTTGACGTTCGGAGGTCGTGGTCAACAGCATTTCCTGGATAATTTCCGGCAACGTGGTGGCAGTGGATTCCACCGCGCCAGTTAATGGGTAGCAACCTAAAGTGCGGAAGCGCACCATTTTCATTTCAACTTTATCGTCTGGGCCAATCGGCATACGCTCGTCATCAACCATGATTAACATGCCGTCTTTTTCCACCACAGGACGTTCTTTGGCGAAATATAAAGGTACTAAAGGAATGTTTTCCAAGTGGATGTATTGCCAGATGTCTAATTCAGTCCAGTTGGAGAGCGGGAAAACGCGGATGCTTTCGCCTTTATCGGTTTTGCCGTTGTAGGTGTTCCACAATTCTGGGCGTTGGTTTTTTGGATCCCAACGGTGGTTTTTGTCGCGGAACGAATAGACACGTTCTTTAGCGCGGGATTTTTCTTCGTCACGGCGGGCGCCACCAAATGCAGCGTCAAACTGATATTTGTTCAAGGCTTGTTTTAAGCCGTCAGTTTTCATCACGTCGGTGTGCTTTTTGCTGCCGTGGGTGAATGGGCCAATGCCTTGTTCAACGCCGTCTTGGTTGATGTGGACAATCAAGTCCCAACCCAACTCCTTAACGTAGGAATCCCTGAATTCAATCATTTGCTTGAATTTCCAAGTGGTATCCACGTGCAACAATGGAAATGGTGGCTTGCCTGGAAAAAAGGCTTTTCTGGTCAGATGCAACATGACGGCGGAGTCTTTGCCGATAGAGTACAACATCACAGGACGCTCAAATTCTGCGGCGACTTCACGAATAATATGAATACTTTCAGCTTCGAGCTGTTTTAGATGGGTCAGTTTATAGTCAGTCATTAACAAGTCCGGATAGAGTTGATACGGGGTGGGAAGATAAGCTTGGCAAGAATTGTATGTCAATTTCAGGATTTGACAACCCATTCATTGCCAATCGTGATGGGGTTAACGAAGTGCTTGCTGCAGTTTTTGATAAATACCACCAAAACTGCCATTGCTCATTAAAACCAAATGATCGCCTGTACAGGCAATAGCTTTAATGTAGGCGATAATATCATCGAGGGTGGGATAAATTTCAATATTTGCCGCATAATTTTGTAATTCTGCCAAATCCCAACCCAATGCGGGTGGCTGGTAAATGATCGCCACATCCGCTTGCGCCAAGGATTTTGCCAGTGTTTCGGTATGCACGCCAAGCCGCATCGTATTTGATCGCGGCTCAACAATGGCAATAATCCGCTGGTCACCAACTTGCTTACGCAAGCCATCCAGCGTGGTTTGTATTGCCGTCGGGTGATGGGCAAAATCATCGTAAATGGTGATGCCATTAATTTCAGCAATCACTTCCATGCGTCGCTTAACGTTTTTAAAGCTATTGAGCGCCGCTATCGCATCAACGGCAAAAACGCCAACATGATGTGCGGCACTAATTGCCGATAAGGCATTGTAAACATTATGGCAACCAGTAAGCGACCAATCCACCACACCCTGCTTTTCGCCATTAAAACTTACCGCAAATTGGCTGCCATCGGGTTTTAGTAGCTCGGCATCCCAATTGGTATCGCCGTGTATAGCGGTATGTTGCACGGGCGTCCAACAGCCCATTGCCAAAACATCATTGATATTACTTTCACTTTTAGGGCTAATAATTAAGCCTTGGCTGGGGATGGTTCTGACTAAGTGATGAAATTGTTTTTTAATCGCATCCAAATCAGGAAATATATCGGCATGATCGTATTCCAAATTATTCAAAATAGCCGTTCGCGGACGATAATGCACGAATTTAGATCGCTTATCGAAAAACGCCGAATCATACTCATCCGCTTCGATGACAAAAAAATCTGACTCACCCAAGCGTGCAGAAATACCAAAATTTAACGGAATACCGCCAATCAAAAATCCTGGATTAAACCCTTGATGCTCCAATATCCACGCCAGCATACTGGTAGTCGTGGTCTTGCCATGCGTACCTGCAACCGCCAACACCCATTTATTGTGCAACACTTGCTCCGACAGCCACTGCGGCCCAGAAACATAGCGCAAGCCCTTATTCAGCACTGCCTCAACTTCAGGATTACCGCGAGACATGGCATTGCCGATAATCACCACATCCGGATTGGTATCGACATTTTCAGCGCGATAGCCGCTCATCAGGCGAATACCTTGCTCTTCCAGCTGTGTACTCATCGGCGGATAGACATTTTCGTCAGACCCAGTGACCTCAAACCCCAGCTGTCTGGCGATCAAAGCCAGCCCGCCCATAAATGTACCGCAAATGCCTAAAATATGAATATGCACTGTTTGTCCTGTCACTACCAAAAGTTAGATAAAATAGAAGCTTGCGTTTAACGACAAGTTACGCTGAAATAATTGGTCAAACCTAAGCCCATATCATCCAATAATGAACGAAAAAAATAAAATCATCGTTGCCGCAACGCCCTATTTCCTCGCCGAACAATCTGCGCCAGAAAATGACCGTTACGTATTTGCCTACACCATCAGCATCAGCAACGCAGGCGAAGTACCCGCCAAACTATTAAGCAGACAGTGGCTGATTACCGATGCCAACGGCAAAATCCAAGAAGTGCGCGGCGAAGGCGTAATTGGTGAACAGCCTTACCTACGTCCCGGCGAAACCTTCACCTACACCAGCGGCGCAATGATAGAAACCGCTGTCGGCACCATGGAAGGCATTTATACCATGCGCTCCGATGACGGCAATAATTTTGATGCCCAAATTCCCCGCTTCACCTTATCTATCCCAAGGACGCTGCATTAAATGGCAATCTACGCAATTGGCGACGTACAAGGTTGTTACGACGACCTATTACGGTTACTGGAACACATCCAGTTTAATGAAACCAACGACCAATTGTGGTTTGCTGGCGATTTGGTCAACCGTGGGCCAAAATCCCTGGAGACCTTACGTTTTGTAAAAAATCTTGGCGATGCGGCAATCACCGTACTCGGCAACCACGACATGCACCTACTGGCGGCCTCTTGCACCCAAAAAATCGCCCAGAAAAAAGACGCCCTCACCCAAGTACTCGAAGCACCCGATTGTGAAGAACTGATTGACTGGCTACGCTTCCGCCCATTATTCCATCACAACGCCGATTTTTGCCTGCTACACGCCGGACTACCGCCACAATGGGATTTCAAAAAAACCAAAAAAATGGCAGCCTTGGTGGAACAAACTTTAAGAAGCCCAGATTATCCGATTTTCCTCAAACAAATGTACGGCAATAAACCCAATATCTGGTCGTCCGACTTAAAAGGCACCGCCAGACTACGGTTTATCGTCAACTGCTTCACCCGTATGCGCTACTGCGACATTAACGGCAAACTTGATTTCACCAACAGCGGCCCCCTAGGCTCACAACCCAAAGGCCTGATCCCCTGGTTTGAACTACCCAACCGCAAAAGTGCGGATTTACGGATTATTTGCGGACATTGGTCAACGCTGGGCTATTACCAAGCCAACAACTGCTACGCCATCGACACTGGCTGCTTATGGGGCGGGCAACTGACCGCCATAAAACTCGGCGACCCTGTAGAGCGTTACAGCATTGATTGCCTTGGTGAAAAAAAGCCAAGTAAATCCTATGCCATCAACGAAACGCTTGCCGCAAAGCAAGACAACAGCCCTGAGCAGCTATTGCCCGCCGCGTAATCACCATAGCCGCTCAACTGGCGACGATTACGGCGCAGATGTTATCGCCCGCGCCCAGTTTTATCAGCAACATGCGGAGTTGGCGATTTTCCGGCTATAAGCCTTAATCGCCGTTGAAATTGTGGAGCGCGACCATCTTGCCCGCGCTCCACGCCACACTAACAGCCTAAAGCCATCATAATTCCGCCAACACATCCAACGCTTCTGCCAGTGTACTGACCGGATAAATTTTTAAACCCTCTATGCGGTTTTTAGGGGCATTGGCTTTCGGTATCACCGCCGTTTTAAAACCATGCTTGGCGGCATCGTTCAAGCGGGCATGTCCATTAGCGACTGGGCGAATTTCACCACTCAAGCCAATCTCGCCAAAAAAGAACATATCGTGCGGAATGACTTTATTTTTCAAGCTCGACACCACGCCGATAACGATCGCTAAATCAGAACTGGTTTCGGTAATCTTAATGCCGCCGACCACATTGGCGTAAATCTCATCTTGGGCGGTGGCTATGCCGCCGTGCCGCGACAATACTGCCAGCAACATCGCCAAGCGGTTTTGGTCGAAACCCACCGCCAAACGCCGAGGATTGCCGTATTGGCAATCGGTTACTAAGGCTTGGATTTCCACCAGCAACGGGCGCGTGCCTTCCCATAACACCGTCACCACACTGCCGGATGAGGGCTTTTCGGCTCGGTTAAGGAACATTGCCGAGGGATTTTTCACTTCTTTTAGGCCCAAGCTATCCATCGCAAAAAAGCCTAATTCGCCAACGCTGCCGAAGCGGTTTTTATCCGCCCGCAACACCCGAAAACGAGCATCGTCGGTAGCACCCAACATCACTTGGGTATCGACAATGTGGCTTAAAGTCATCGGCCCTGCCAAGGATTGGTCTTTGGTGACATGTCCAACCATAAAAATCGACACTTGCCGCCGCTTGGCGTATTGGGTGAGATAACTGGCGCATTCGCGTACTTGCGATACCGAACCCGGCGCGGATTCCACTTCTTGGTTGTGCATAACTTGAATGGAATCGATCACTAAAATCTGCGGATTCAACTCATCCAAGACATCACATATCCGCTGCACCGAAGTTTCCGCCAGCATCATGATGTTATTGGTAGGAAGCTTTAAGCGATGGGCGCGTTCAGCAATTTGCTGTAGCGATTCTTCCCCGGACACATACAGCACGGCGATGTCTTGGCTGGCAATCGCCGCAATCGCCTGCAACAACAAGGTGCTTTTGCCCGCGCCTGGCGCACCACCAATCAACACCACGCTGCCGCTGACAATACCGCCACCCAAGACCCGATCAAACTCAGAAATACCCGTGGCGATGCGCTCCGCTTGTGTCAAATTGACATCGGACAATAATTTAACTTCGGAGCGGCTGCCTGCATAACCAACCGCGCGGATGTCCCGCTCAGCCGCCGCGCCACCTAAGCGCACTTCTTTAATAGTATTCCACGCCCCGCAACTGGTGCATTGCCCACCCCAGCGCGGGTATTCACTACCGCAGTCGGCACAGACAAACGCGGTTTTGGTTTTTTTGCTCATGGTTACTAGGCTCTTGTGGTTATTTGCTTAAGGAAGTTGAACAAAGCCTTCGACGGGCTCAGGCCGAACGGTAACTAATTTGCATGGATGCAGTAGGTAGACAGAAAACCGCTCCTGCGTTTTCTGCATTCGCCACATCCTTGTGGCTTAGCAACGCAGGAGCGGTTGCCGGGAGTCTGTCGAAAAATAAATAGAATAAATTAGTTACCAATTTCTTAAGTACTAGCGCATAAGTCTTTTAACATTTATTTAGGAGTCCAAAACATGTTTTGGACTCCTAGAGTTAAGTGCTTCAATTTTCACTATTGTTAAAAACTTTTGAATAATGACTTACCGCTTAACCAACTCACCATAACCAGCTTGATAATCGGGATAGCGGAATTCATAACCTAAAGCCTTTAGTCGTTGGTTTTGGCAACGTTTGTTTTGGTCGGCAATGCCATCGATACTTTTCAGGGTTGGTGCGGGGCAATTGAGTTGTTCTGCCAGCCAAGAAATCACTTCCCACATCGTCGCGGGATTATCGTCGCTCGCTAAATAACAATTATCCAAAGCTACGCCTGCCAAACGTTGCGCTAATAAAAACGCCAGCACGCCAACGCAATCTTGCTGGTGGATGCGGTTAGTGTAATACGGTGGCGTTTGTTGGATGCTGGGGGTTTGTTGTGCGCTTCTCAGTAGATATTCGCGTCCTGGGCCGTAAATGCCGGAAAAGCGCACGATGACGCTGTTGGCATTGGCAGCAAGTAGCCGTTGTTCGGCTTGGCAAATGAGCTGGCTGGTGAGGTTGGTTGGCTCGGTCGGGCTGTTTTCATCAACCCATTCGCCTTGGCTTTGCCCGTACACACTGGTGGAAGAGACGAAAAACCACGGCTGTTGTTGAAATTTGGCGAGGGCGTTGCCCAAGCCTGTTTCGTAGACCATGCGGTAGCTTTGTTCGGTGCGCCCGTCGGCGGAGACGATAAAAAACACCGCATCAAAGTCGTCGGGGAGTTTTTGTAACTGTTGGGCGCTGGCAATGTCGGCGGCGAGATAATCAATGCCGTCATTTTCCACAGGTGGATGGCGCTTTAAGCCAGTGACTTGATGGCCTTGGGCGGTTAAATGTCGGGCTAAAGTCGAGCCGATTGCCCCGCAGCCGATAATCAGCAATTTTGCCATGGTGGTTATATTTGGTTAATCAGCCGTAGCTGTTGCGGGTAAGGTGATAGGTAGTAGGAATTATCTATATAAGGGTCGGGGCTTTTGCGGAAGTGGTGCTTAAGCAAGGTGAGCGGCACGATCAGCGGCACTTCGCCATTGCGGTAACGTTCGATGATTTCTGATAATTCGGCTTTGTCGTCTTTATCGAGGTCTTTTTTCAGATAGCCTTGGATGTGCTGTAAGACATTGACATGGTTTTTACGCTCAGGAACAGTTTTCAGGGTTTCCATGAGTAAGGCGATGTATTCTGCGGCAACGCTTTCTATATTGTCTTTACCGATATTGGTCAATAAATGCCCTAAAGGACGGTAGTCGGCATGGCTCATGATTATCAATTTATGGCAGGCGTGGAAATGGGTCAGCCGCTGGGCGGTGAGGCCTTCTGCTACCATTTGCTGCCAGCGGTACATGATATAAACGCGCTGGATAAAGTTTTCCCGCAAGCCGGGATCGCCCAATCGGCCTTCTTCTTCTACGGGCAGTAAGGGGTTGTTTTGTAACAGTTGCCGGGCATAGATGCCGATGCCATCACGTTGCGGCGGATGGTTAATCTCGCCATAGACTTTAACGCGGGTCATACCGCAACTTGGCGAGTCTTTTTTTAAGATATAGCCGCACAAATCGGTATGTTGCCGCTTTACCTTATCGGCGTAAGCATGCAGGGCATCGGTGACATCGTTGCTGGGGTCTTTTATGCCAACACAGCGGATGGCACCGTTGATTTTCACTAAGTGGATAGTCGGGCGCGGAATCGGCATGCCGATGGCAACTTCGGGGCAAAACGGGCGGAAGTCAAAATATTCCGATAAGGTGCCGACGATATAAGAATCGCGTTTATGGCCGCCATCAAAGCGGACATTTTCACCTAGTAAACAACTGCTGATACCGATAGGAATTTTTTTCATTTGCGTGGCTTGTCAGGTAAAAAGCTTTTTAATTGTGGTAGAATTGCCAACGACGGACAGTAACAAGAAACACTGTATTGTCAATACTATGTCAAAAAATAACAACTAAGAGGATTAGTTAAATGAATATGTTAAAAAAAATCGTGCTGCCTTTATTGATTGCATCTGCTATGGGTGCGGTTTCTACATCTGCTCTTGCTGAAACCGACAAAGGCAGAGTCGTTTATGAACCAACTGAAGCCATCGATATGGTAGCTGGCAAAGTTAAAGTTGCTATTGACGCTTTAACTACTGGCGGTGATACCGAAGCCGTTTCCAAATTAATCAAAGATGCTTTGGATGCCAGCAAAGAAATCAATGCCAATGATAAAGTGGATATGGCCCGTTCACGTGCTAACAACAAATTAAAAAGCGCACGCAGCCATTTGAAAGAATCTACACAACAGTCTGAACAAGAATTACGGGACGCTTACCGATCTTTCGAAGACCTTAAAGGTTTATTGTAATACCTAGGCAGACCATACCATAAAATCCAACGGGTTTTGGGTATGGTCTGCAGCCCCAAAAGGGCATATCCCCGCCTATCACCCTCCGTTTCGCTGGGCTGCTCAGCTTCCTTGCTTTCGTTTCTGTTGTTTTCTTTGGTTTATTAAGGAAGTGCTGAACTAATCGATTCCGATCATGCTTCGACAGGCTCAGCACGAACGGAATCAATTAGTACCGTTCGGACTCGACTGCATGGATGCAGGAGGTAGAGCAACTCCCCAAGGGGGTCTAAGGACAGGTCAGTTGCCGAGAGCTTGTCGAAGGCTTTGTTCAGCGATTCCTTAAGGATTTGCGGCATCGCCCGCAGGCGTTGCGGCCTTAATGCTAGCACCGACACCAACCGCTGCATTTTTAATAAATTTTTGCTTTAATTGCTCAAATGCTGAAGCCAAGGTTTTATCCATCACGGTTTCATTGCCAATCGACACAATTACCCGCGTCAATTCCGGCATTTTATTTTTGGTAGATGCTATATAGATGGGCTGCACATAAAGCACGGTGTTACCCATAGGCAAAATCACCATACGACCCATTTCCACCACCGATCCGTATTGCCCCCATAAGGTGAATTGCGCGGAAATTTCTGGTACTTGTTGGGTTAAGGCTTCAATTTGCGCCGGGCCGTTGACTTGTACGTCTTTACCAAATTTATAGACGGTAATGCCTGGCTTGTAGTCGGTATTACAGGCTTTTTTATCTAAGGTACTGGCAACGCCTATCATGCTCAAATTGCTGCGGTTAACCGGAGTCATCGGGTTAATCAGCACAAATTCTTCTTGGTCGTTACAGCTTCCAAAATCCATAGTTTGATAATACGGCAACACGGGTAGGTCGCGTACTTCCGCTTGCGCCCAGGTTTCTGCTTGTTCATAAAACAGCTCTGGAGTGCTTTGATGGTATTTGGCGTACATTTTCATTTGCAGATAATACAAATCCCTTGGATAACGCAAATGTTGGCGCAATTCTTCCGGCATATCCGCTAAGTTTTTGAACAAGCTTGGGTAGGCTTTGTTGTAGGCTTGGATGATGGCATCGGAAGGGTCGGAAATATAAAAATCGACATCGCCATCGAAGGCATCAACGGTTATTTTTACCGAGTTACGGATGTAGTTGAATTGTTGGGTTTCATTAATAAATTTGTCTTCGGTAGGCGTTGCTGCCGGATAATTTTTCGACAAGGTATACGCATCTTGCAGCCAATAAAACCGATCTTTGGTCATCACCAAGTATGGGTCTTTATCTAAATGCAAGAACGGCGCGATTTTTTGGATGCGCTCGGTAATATTGCGGCGCATCTTCACTTTGCTTTCTTTGTTGATATTTGAAGAAAAAAAGATTTTTTCGTCATTAAAATAAATGGCGAACAGGGCTTTTCGGAAATACGACGGAATTGGTGTACCACCTTCACCATGATAAGCCTGCTTAACATCGGCATCAGTGCCGGCAATATCCACCACATCTAGGCTATTGGGTACTATGGCGTAATCCAAGCTTTCTTGCCCGTAATAAATGTCCGGATGTACCACGCCCAAGCCCACTGGGGATTGCATGTTCAAATCACGCAAATACCACGTTTGCGGTTTATCAGCATCTTGCGCGGCTGGCGTTATGACCGCGCCGTAACCGTGGGTATAACGCAGATGCAGGTTTTCCCAATTTTGCGCTTCGCTGGGTAATTGAGCCGCATTGACTTCCCGCGCGGAAATATTCACTTGGCGGGTATGGTTAAGGACTTTATAGCGATCTTCATCCACCGAGCGGAATTTGTAATACGGGCGGATTTCTTGCAACTGCTTGTAGCTGTCGATGATGAATTCCCGGTCCCATACCGGAATATTCTCAAAACGTTTTTGTGTGCCCCAGGTTTCAATATCTTGGGCGGCATCGACTTTTACGGAGACATCAACGGTACTGATATTTTTTAAATCATAGGCCGCTAAGGTGGCATCAATATTGTTTTGAATGAAGGCTTTTTCGGTTTTTACCGGATTGGGGTTGACCACATAGCGTTGCAATAATTGCGGGATAAAGGTCAATTTCGGCAAGCCCATCGCGCTAATAAATATCAGTAGCGAAATGAAAAACGGCGCTTTAATACGATGTTTTGGCGAAAAGATATACAAAATGATGGAGATGGCTGTCGCCAAAAACGCACCTATCGCCAGCCAAAGTACAGGCAATAAGTAACGGATTTCCACGAAACCTGGGCCGTAAAAAATGGGTTCGTGAGCATTGCTGGACAGCAAAGAATATCGCGCCAACATAAATCCCCAGACCACATGGGCAAACACAAAACCAATCAGTACGGTTAGATGGATTTTTGCGCCTAGGGGAAATTCTTTACGCTGCCCTGGCACAAAAATATGCGCCAACCAATACAGCAAGGCCATTAACGCAAACGTTATGACGGCGGTTATCAGTAATTCTTGCTGTACCAACACATAGGTTGGATAAAACAACATGTAAAAACTGACATCGTTGCCATACAGGGCATCTTTTACCCCAGAATCGCTGCCGAAAAAATACAACAGCGTGGTTTCCCATTGGGTGTAAAAAGGTATGGCAATAAATATTGCCAACAACAAAGCAATCGGCGTGTACACCTTGACCGATCCACTCATGAACATCTGTGCAAATCGTTTAAACCGCCGCCGTTTTGCCATCGTATCCATGGCATCATCAGACGGGGATAAGCCTAAGTAATTGGACGCTATCCAGAAATGGCCAAAGAAGATGGTGAAGAACACCAAGGTGACCGCGCCAGATAAAAAGTATTTATACAGCAGCTTTAACCAAAAGTAGGCTTCTAGCTTTAACGATTGGAACCACCATAAATCAACAAAAAAATCGAGGAAGATGAAGTAGAAGGCAACATATAAGATGATAGCGACAACCACTGTCGCACCAATCAACGCGGGTAAAAACGTCAGTTTCCGCATACCGTCCTCGTTTGTAATGAGTGTTAATTTTGTAAAGGTGTCTGCCAAAGCTTGGGCTTTAGTATCTGCGGTATTCTAACATCCAATGCTTGTTCAGGTAGATTAACAACGCAGCCGTTTAATGACTTTACTGTAAACCGTTGTTACCCGGTGATTATTGTTATTTAAGGAATAGCTGAACTAATCGTCGATTCCTAGCTTGACCGATAGGTTCCACATTTTTTAACAACGGACACCACTTGACCTACTGTTTCAGGCAGTTTGCCATGTTTTCCGCCCATTTTGGGCGGA